>Ga0210248_100008_pt1 | contig 274214 bp, 264 predicted proteins | sample ChrtobMetP3_32mM_FD_155493 | JGI IMG/M metagenome (GOLD analysis project Ga0210248, IMG submission 155493) | Chrysochromulina tobin associated microbial communities from unialgal haptophyte culture, Seattle, Washington, United States - P3_32mM | ecosystem: Host-associated > Algae > Haptophytes...
ACGTACTGAGGGAAGGTGAGACCCAGGGGCGCCAACAGCGGCCGGTAGGTCTTGCTCATGGCCAAGGACGCGGCATACAGCGCAAAGCACAGCTGGTTGCCGAGGAAAAGAGCGGAATCTTCTGGGGCAACTGACTTGGTCTTGGTCTTGGTCTTGGTCATGGTCATGGGAAAAAGCTTGCACAAATATTTGATCAAAGTATATTGGATCAAACATATTTGTCCATTGAATTCGAGATCAAGTCGATCAGTCCGGCAATCATTGATTTGGAGAAGAGCCAGAAAGTCGCGTCCATGGTGGTGACATGCTGGACTTTTCGGACTATTCATTCCAGTGAGACTGGACAGGGCGGCAATCTTTGGTGGTGCCGCTCCTGCTGCTTGAACTCATGAGGGGTCATGTTGAACTGCCCCGGGAACCGCGGAGGTCGGCTTGATGGCGCATACCGTGCGTACGCTCGTCCGGGGCGCCCTGGTCCTGGCGCTGCAAAGACGCCGACCCGGTTGAGAGGCAACTGAAGACTGGACTGAGACCTTCGTCCTCTGTGCGTGACCGGCGGCTCCCGACCCGTTGTTGCCATTCAATTGATGCGTTTCTGCCGCCGGACGCAGTCGCTTGACACTTTGGGTCCCCGCCTTATACTTTCCGCATTTGGAAAGTATTGAGGTCTTCATGAATGCTCTGACACTGCATTACCACCCACTCTCGTCCTATTGCCACAAGGTACAGATCGCACTGGACGTATTTGGGATCGAATATGAGCAGCGGCTGCTGAATCTGGGAGACCCCGCGGAACTCGCAGCGCATTTGGCCCTATGGCCTACCGGCAAGATACCGCTGCTGGTTGACCAGGGCCGGCCCATCCCGGAGACAAGCGTCATCATCGAGTACCTGCAGTTGCATCATGCAGAGCCCGGCCGCATGCTCATCCCTGCGGAACAGGACGCGGCGCTGAACGTGCGCTTGTGGGATCGGGTGTTCGACCTGTATGTGATGACCCCCATGCAGGCGCTCACCGCCGACCTGCTGCGTCCTGAGAATGAACGCGATGCCAAGGGAGCCACCCAGGCGCGCGACAAGCTGCTGGCGGCCTACGCGTTCATCGACCGCCACCTCGAAGGTCGAACCTGGGTGAGCGACGGCGACTTCAGCATGGCCGACTGCGCAGCAGCGCCGGCATTGTTCTATGCCGTGACCCATGTGCCGATACCGCCGCAGCACCTGAACCTGGCGGCCTACTTCGAGCGCTTGATGGCGCACCCCTCGGTGGCAAGTGTTGTAGACCAGGCGCGCCCATGGTTCAAGTTCTATCCCGGGCGAGCAGGTCTGGACCGACGATTCTTCGACCCGGTAGGTGCCTGAGATGCACGCGATCACCGACGCTGCGCTCCTTGACCGCATGTTCTTCGCGTTGGCCGATGTGCACCGCCGCGGCATGCTAGATCGCCTGAGCCGCGGACCTGCATCGGTGTCCGAACTGGCCCAGCCGCTGGGTATCGCACTGCCCTCGGCGGTGAAGCATCTGGCCGTGCTGGAGCAAGGTGGCTTCGTTGCCTCCCGGAAGGAGGGTCGAGTTCGCACCTACATCGCTGAGCCCAAGGCGCTGGACGCAATGGAGGCCTGGGTCGCCAGACGCAAGGGGCTGCTCATTGCACAGTTTGACAGACTCGACGCCTATTTGGCCGAGCAACAAGGTAAGGCCAAACGATGAAACACACGCCATGCACGCACACCGACTTCGTCATTGAGCGCGAGTTCGCCGCTACGCCGGCAGCGGTCTTCCATGCCTGGGCGGACCCGCAAGCCAAGAGCCGTTGGTCCGACTGCCATGTCGAGCACACCACCGAGTACCACTTGGACTTCCGCCCGTTCGGGCGTGAGAAGCACCGCGTCCTCTACCCGGACGGGCGTATTCAGGACGTTGAGAAGGTCTTCCTCGAAATCGTGGATGCGCGGCGCATCATCTTCGCTTACGACATCCAACTCGATGCTCGTCGGCTGTCGGTCTCGCTCGTAACGGTCGAATTTTTCGCCAGTCCGAGAGGCACGCGCATGGTTTACACCGAGCAGCTTGCCTACCTAGATGGGCATGAGGATCGTGCACTGCGTCTGCGCGGTACGGAAGAAAGTTTCGATCGGCTCGCGCTCGATCTGTCCTACCAGTAGAAGACTCTGCGACCTGCATTGGTGGGTCTGCAGCGGTCGGTCGCCAGCACCCGCTACTGGCCGTAATCAGCCGTTCTGGTATTGAGGGCCAGTGTCCGAGAACGCTGCAAATCTGCCGGTCGCCAATGCGTCCCGGCTCCTGGTGACCACCCCGACCAGGGCCCTTGACGAGGATTCGCCGGGCCTCCGGGCAAAATCCAGATGATCGTGGCGAGCTTGAGGTCGGGCCTGCCGGGAATCCCACCTTGAAGAATGGAGCACCACCAATGGCACTGACGAAGAAGGGCGAGTTCTGGTACGGGACGACGTCGGGCGACACCCAAGCCGAGCTGCGCAGTTACAGCGTTGCGAATGGCCATGAAGCCGTCCGGTTTGCCGCGTCCAAATGCGACTGCGGGTGCCGGAGCTTCGCGCTGCAGACCGATGAAGAATCCGGCGTGGCCATCCGCACCTGCACCGACTGCGGGCAGCAGCACCTGATGGGCGACAGTGCGGAACACGTTGAAGAAGCCGCGCCCGAGGCGCACGAGTGCGTGTGTGAAAACGAGGTGTTTGAGCTGATGTCCGGCGTCTCCGTGTACGAGGGCACCCATGACGTGCGTTGGTACTACATCGCTTGCCGCTGCGTGGAATGCAACCTGGTCGGGGTTTTCGCAGACTGGAAGTGTGAAGCGGGTGATGCAGCGGCCTTCCTCGCCAAGCTCTGAACGGACGACCCTCTCAGAGGTCACGCTTCTCGCACCTCACCGGCAGCAACGCCTGCACCGCCTCTCCCCACTGGCCTTCAAACCCAGCCTTGTTTCCAGACGCCCTCGTCCTGCAGATCACGCCACGGCATGATTTGCGTGGCTTTGGAGAACACGGCTTCAAGCTCCACCAACTCGATCGGGTCGGTGGGCAAGTCGGGTTGAACCACTCGGCTGACCAAGAAGTGCTTTTGTTTGGCCACAGGCGTCACCGCCGTCCATTTGGTCAACAGCAGTTTCTTGGGGTTCAGGGGATTCATGGCGTTTGCTTCATCCCAAGGTCAACGGCTGGGCATCAAAGCCCGAACCGCTTCCCCCAACTCGATCACCGCCAGCGCGTAGTAGCTGCTCCAGTTGTAGCGGGTCACCACATAGAAGTTCTCCGTGCCGGCCACGTAGGTGGGTGGGGCGCCGGCGTTTTCCAGCAGCACCAGGGCGAGCTTGCCGGGGTGTTGCAGGGCGGGGCCTTCAATCACGGCGCCTTTGGCGGTGAAGCTTTCCACGCTGAAGCTGGGCAGGATGTCGGGGGCGAGCAGGGTGTCCAGGTCGAGCTTGCTGTTGTCGAAGCTCACCGGGTAGTGCGTGGGCATGCCGGTTTGCCAGCCGAAGGCCTTGAAGTAGTTGGCCACGGAGCCGATCACGTCGGCCTGACTGTTGTTGAGGTCGACCTTGCCGTCGCCGTCGAAGTCGATGGCGTATTTCACCCAGCTGCTGGGCATGAACTGGGGCCAGCCCATGGCGCCGGCGTAGCTCCCGCGTGGGGTGAGCGGGTCGGTGCCCGTGCGTTCGGTGAGGCTCAGGAATTGTTCGAGTTCACTTTTGAAGAACTCGGTGCGCGCGCCAGCGCGCGGGTGGTTGGCGGGGAAGTCAAAGGCGAGCGTGGTCAACGCGTCGATCACGCGGTAGTTGCCGGTGTGCTGGCCGTAGAGCGTTTCCACGCCGATCACGCCCACGATGAGGCTGGCGGGCACGCCGTACTCGAGTTCGGCGCGGGCCAGGGTGTCGCGGTTGTCTTCCCAGAACCGTTGCCCTGCGCGCAGGCGGATGGGCTCGATGAAGCGGGCGCGGTAGGCGGCCCAGTTCTTGGGGGTCCCGGTGGGCGCGGGCTGCATGAGGCGCACGACGACGGGCAGGCGCTGGGCCTGGCCGATCTGCTGGCGCACCCAGGCGGGGTCGAGGTTGCGGCGAGTGGCCAGATCGGTGGCGAAGGCCATGGCGGCTTCGCTCTGGTCGTACGTGAAAACGGGCGCGGTCTGGGTGTTGCCGGGGCGTGTTTTGGCGGGTGACCGGGCGAGGGCGGGCGTGGCCACCAGGAGGGCGGCGGCGAGTGCGCAGAGGAAACGGTTCACGGATTGCAATGGGTGCCTTGGAGTCGGGTGTCGTTGTCAGGTGTCGGGGCTTTTGGGCCAGGCCAGGCGCTGAAACTCGCGCTGCAGGCTGGCCAGGGTGGCGTTGCCGGCGCCGGGGCGTGCATAACGCTGGGCTTCGAGCTGCAGCAGCCATTGTGCAAGCGGCGCAGCGGCGCCGGCGTGTCCCCATCGCTGCTGCACGCGCCGGGCCAGTTCGCGCGGGGGCGTGTGGTCGGCGCTGTCCACGCCCAGCTTGTGCAGACGGGCGCGGGCGCGCTGCAGCAGGCGCAGCCAGGGGTCGTGCTGCTGGCGCTCCCACAGCGTCCACCCGGCGCCGATCAGGCTCACGAACACCACCACGCCGATGAGCACATAGGCCAGGTCGGTCCAGCTGGGGGAGTTGAAGCCCAGGTTTTTCAGCAGGTCGAGCTGGCGGCCCTGGGTGTAGTTCAGCACCCACTGGTTCCAGCTGTTGTTCATGGCTTCCCAGGCTGCGCGCAGCTGGGCGGCGATGTTGGGGTTGAAGTTGCCGATGGCGCCGGCCAGCGCGCCTTGTGGTGCGCGCAGGCGCTGGATGGAACCCACGCGCCCGGGCGCCACGGCGGACGTGGGGTCCACGCGCACCCAGCCCTGGCCTTGCAGCCAGACTTCGGTCCAGGCGTGGGCGTCGCGCTGGCGCACGGTCCAGTAGCCGTCCACGCCGTTGAGCTCACCGCCCTGGTAGCCGGTGACGATGCGCGCGGGGATGTCGAGCGCGCGCATGAGGATGACAAAGCTGCTGGCGATGTGTTCACAGAAGCCCTGGCGTTTGTCGAACCAGAATTCGTCCGCGGTGTTGGGGCCGAACACGCCGGGCTCCAGCGTGTAGGTGTAGCCGCCGGTGCGCAGGCGGTTCATGGCCGCCTCGATCAACTTGGGGTTGGACTCGGGGCCGGCGCCGTGTTCGCGGCGCAGCTCCTGCGCCAGGGTCAGCGTGCGCGGGTTGAAGCCGGCGGGCAACTCGATCTGGTCTTGCAGGCCCACCACCTGCGTCTGCGGGCCGTGGCGGAACGTGGGGTAACTCTCGGCGCTGTAGCGCACCAGCGTGTTGAGCGGGCGCTGGGTGAACCACTGCAGCTCGTTGCTCATGCGCACCGCGTTGTCGGGCACCTCGGGCGCCTGCGGGGTCGACTCCATCACGAACAGCCAGGGCCGGCGGTTGGGCTCCATGGTCACGTCGTAGCGCACCGGCGGGCCCGACACCTGCAGGTCGGCCGGCAGCGCCATCGACTGGGGGAAGCCCGAGCGCAGCACACGCCATTCGCTGCCGTCGAAGCTGCTGAGCACCGGGCCGCGAAAGTACAGCTGGGCCTGCGGAGGTGGGCGGTCTTCAAAGCGGATGCGAAACGCGATGCTGTCGTCGAGCACCAGCTGAGCAATCTGCCCCACCTTCATGGAGCCCGAGAGGCCGCTGCGCCCGGTTTCGTCCTGCCCCGGCACGCCCCACAGCGGCGACAGGCGCGGGAACAGCAGGAACAGCACCAGCATGATGGGCGCACCCATGAGCGCCATGCCGCCGGCAATGCGCGCCGCCTGCGAGAGCGGCGGGCGGCCCACCGGCATGTGGGCGTTCACCAGCGCGGTGAGCAGGCCCAGCAAGGCGATGAGGATGCCGGCCGCCGTCAACAGCGACTGCGAATAAAAGAAGTGTGTGAGCAGCGTGAAGAAGGCGAGGAAGAACACCACGAAGGCGTCGCGCCGGGCACGCATCTCCAGCGTCTTGAGTGCGAGCAGCACCACGATGAGGGTCACGCCCGCGTCGCGCCCGAGCAAGGTGCTGTGGGTGAAGAAGGTGGCGGCCAGCGTGATGCCGAGCAGACCCACGCGCACCGGCCAGCCGGGCAGGGGCAGGCCGCGCAGCGCGAGCGTGGTGCGCCACACCAGCACACCGGCGGTGAGGGCAGTGCACCACCACGGCGTGTGGCCCACCTGCATGAAGGCCACCCAGCCGATGACGGCGAGCAGGAACAGCGTGTCTCGCGTATCTCTGGGCAGTGTGGCCCCCACGCTCCGCCGCTGCGCGGGTCGCTGCCCCCCGAGGGGGCGCGTTTTGCCTTGGGGCGGCCCGGCGGCAAAACCGGTCGCTTCGTTGTTCAGCATATGGCCAGCGCCTCCAGGCAGCGCGCGCGGTGGGCCGGCCCTTGGTCGGGTGCGATCTCGCGGCCGGGCACACGCAGGCCGTAGTCGAGACCCTGCCGGTCGGCCATGAGCACCCAGGCGGTCAGTCGCGAGAGCCGCGCTTCCAGGCCCGCGCCGCCGCACTGCGCGTGGTCCAGCCAGAGCTGGTGGCGCTGGTGCGACAAGGCGTCGCGGCTCACCAGATCGTCGCGGCCGCTGGAGAACGCCTGCGCGGCCTTGCGCCACACCACGGCCTTGAGCGGATCGCCTCGGCGGTAGGCGCGCACGCCGTCGAATTCACCGGTGCTCTGCACGCGCGCCGCGCCCGAGCTGCCGGCCTGCGGCTCGCCGGGTGGCAGCGGCGGTGGGTGGCTCTCGGGCTCGGGGTACACCAGCACGCCCGAGGCCGGGCGCCACACGGTCCACACGCGAAAGGTGCCGAGTGGAAACAGCGTCTGCGCGGTCAGCGGCGGCAGCGGGTGAAGGCCGCGCTCGGGCGATGGAAAACTCACCTGCAGGTGCGCGCTGCCTTGCGCGGGCACGTCGGTCCAGGCCAGGGGCGCGTGGGTTGGGTCGGCGCCGATCACCCCCATGCCGATGCCGTAGCGCGTGCGCTTGCGTTCGCTTGACAGCCGCACGGTGAGCACCACCGCCTGGCCCGCGTGCACCGGCTCCGGCGGCGTGAGCAGCAGGGTGATGCCGCGCAGGTTGCCGTGGCACACGTGCATGCCCACCACCGCGCTGCCGGCCAGCAAGAAGGTGAGCAGGTAGCCCAGGTTGAGCTGGTAGTTGATGCTGGCCACCAGCAGCAACAGCAAGGTGATGCCCAGCATCCAGCCCGGGCGGGTGGGCAGGATGTAAACGTTGCGCTGGGTCAGCGTGAGTGTGTCGGACTTGGGCAGGCGGTTGTGCCACCAGGTCTGCAGGTGGGCGCGCAGCGTGCGCCAGGGGTGGCGCCAGGGCTGCAAGCTGAGGGCGCCAGCGGGCGAGCGCGCAGCGGTGGCCACCATGTCAGGGCAACGGGATGGCTTCCAGCATGGCGCGCACCTGTTCAACAGGACCACGCCCGGCGTCGCGCACCGGGATCAGCCGGTGGGCCACGGTCTGCGGCAGGATGGCGGCGATGTCGTCGGGCGCCACGTAGTCGCGCCCGCTCAGGTAAGCCTGGGCCTTGGCCGAGCGCACCACGGCCAGGGCAGCGCGCGGCGAGAGGCCTTGCGCAAACCATTGCCCGTTGCGCGTGGCGGCCACCAGGTCCTGCAGGTACTCCAGCACCGGCTCGGCGGTGTGCACCTGGCTCACGGTGTGTTGCAGGGCGGCGAGGTCGGCAGGCGTCAAGGCGGCGGAGAGTTTGTCCAGCATGTCGCGGCGGTCCTGGCCGCGCAACAGCTCGCGCTCGGCCGCGCGGTCGGGGTAGCCGATGGACAGGCGCATGTGGAAACGGTCCAGCTGCGACTCGGGCAGCGCGTAGGTGCCCAGCTGGTCGTGCGGGTTCTGCGTCGCGATCACAAAGAAGGGTTCGGGCAGGGCGCGGGTTTCGCCTTCCACCGTCACCTGCTTTTCTTCCATGGCTTCGAGCAGTGCGCTTTGGGTCTTGGGGCTGGCGCGGTTGATCTCGTCGGCCAGCAGCACCTGGGCAAACACCGGGCCCGGGTGGAACACGAAGGCTTCGCGCCCGCGCTCGTAAATCGACACGCCCACGAGGTCGGATGGCATGAGGTCGGCGGTGAACTGCACGCGCGAAAACTGCAGGCCGAACGAGCGGGCCAGGGCGTGCGCCAGGGTGGTTTTGCCCACACCTGGAACGTCTTCGATCAAGAGGTGGCCACCGGCCAAAAGGCAAGCCACGCAGTCTGAAACTTGCTGACTTTTGCCCACGATCACCGTGTTAAGCTGATTCAGCAACTGTTGGATTTTTGTGTCGGCTTGCATGCCGCGAACCTTACCGTAAAACCGCCATGGGCCAGGCCACCGGGTATTTCACCCACAAGGATTGTTGGAGACACGAAATGGGCGCCGGTCACCCGGAATGTCCAGAGCGTCTGGACGCGATCGAGGACCGTTTGCTCATGAGCGGACTCGACGTGGCGCTGGAGCGCCGCGAGGCCACCGCCGCCTCCATGGCCGACCTTGAACTCGCCCACGGCCGCATGCACCTCGCTTCATTGCGCGGCCTGAGCGACAACCTGCGCGACGAGATCAAGGCCGGCGGCCCGAGCCACGCGCAGGTCGATCCCGACACCTCCATCAATGTGCACAGCTGGGACGCCATCCTCATGGCAGCCGGTGCCGCCATCGACGCCACCGACGCGGTGATGGCCGGCGAAATGCCCAACGCTTTTTGCGCGGTGCGCCCGCCCGGCCACCACGCCACCCGCAACCAGGCCATGGGCTTCTGCTTTGTGAACAACGTGGCCGTGGCCGCCAAATACGCGCTGGAGCGCCATGGTCTCAAACGCGTGGCCATCATCGACTTCGACGTGCACCACGGCAACGGTACCGAGGACATCGTGGCCGGCGACGACCGCATCCTCATGTGCAGCTTCTACCAGCACCCGTTCTACCCGGCGTGCGAACACTCCACCGCGAGCAATCTGGTGAACCTGCCGGTGCCGGCCTACACCAAGGGCATGGACATCCGCGAGCTGATCGACATGAGCTGGATCCCCCGGCTCGATGCGCACAAGCCGCAGATGGTCTTCATCAGCGCCGGCTTCGACGCCCACCGCGAAGACGACATGGCGCAACTTGGCCTGGTGGAACAGGACTACGCGTGGATGACCATGCGCATCAAGGAAGTGGCCGAGCGTCACGCCAAGGGCCGCATCGTGAGTTGCCTGGAGGGCGGCTACTCACTGAGCGCGCTGGGCCGCAGCGTGGAAGCGCATCTGCGGGTGCTGGCCGACGTCTGAGCGCTGCACCCCCGGGACGGCAACCGCCACGGGAATCTCCGACAATCCGGCGCATGACTCCAGCATCTTCCACGCCCGCCACTGGCGACATCCTGCTGCACACGCGCGACGAGCGCGGCGTGCACACCCTCACCTTGAACACGCCGCGCAGCTTCAATGTGCTCTCCGAAGCCATGCTGGCGGCGCTGCAGGCCGCGCTCGACGCGGTCTCGGGAGATGGGCAGGCGCGGGTGGTGGTGATCGCCGCCAGCGGCAAGGCGTTTTGTGCCGGGCACGATCTCAAGGAAATGCGGGCGCACCCCGAGCAGGCGTACTACCAGGCGCTGTTTGCGCGCTGCTCCCGGCTCATGCTGGCCATCCGCAAGCTGGAAGTGCCGGTCATCGCGCGCGTGCAAGGGCTCGCCACGGCGGCCGGTTGCCAGCTGGTGGCGCAGTGCGATCTGGCCGTGGCCAGCGAGGCCGCGAGCTTCGGTGTCAACGGTATCGACGTGGGGCTGTTCTGTGCCACGCCGGGCGTGGCCTTGTCGCGCAACATCCTGCCCAAACAGGCCATGGAGATGCTGCTCACGGGCGATTTCATCTCGGCCGACGAAGCGTGTGCGCGTGGTCTCGTCAACCGGGTGGTTGCGCCCGACGCGCTGGACGCGGCAGTGGCCACCCTGGTGGACCGGATTCTGGCCAAGCCCCGCGAAGCCATTGCCATGGGCAAGGCGCTGTTTTACCGCCAGCTGGAGACCGGCCTTGAAGCGGCCTACCAGCTCGCCGGTCAGACCATGGCCTGCAACATGGCGCACCCCGTGGCGCAAGAGGGCGTGCAGGCCTTCATCGACAAACGCGCGCCGAGCTGGCGCGCCTGATCTTTCAACGCAACGTTCGCACTCATGGCCACCACTCCCACCGCCGCCCCCAAGCCCATCGACGACTTTGGTCTCTGGCTGTCGGCTTTCACACAACCCACGGTGTTGACCGAGCTGGGCGCCTTGGCGCTGTGCATCTTGCTCGCGCTGGGCGCCACCTGGCTGATGCGCCGGGCGCTGGGCATGCAGGAGGAAAGAACCTCGGTGCTGTTTGGTCGCAGGCTCATCGACGGTGTGATGTTTCCGCTGTTGTTGCTCACGCTGGCTTACGTGGCGCGCGCGCTGTTGCTGGAGCGTTTTCCCGTGGCGGCGTTCAAGGTGGCCATTCCGGTGCTGGTGTCGTTGGTGGTGATTCGCGTGGGCGTGAAGGTGCTGCAGGTGGCGTTTGCCACGGCGCCTTGGGTGCGGGTGCTGGAGCGCACCATTTCGTGGGTGGCGTGGCTGGCCATGGTGCTGTGGGTCAGCGGCTTGCTGCCGGTGGTGCTGGCCGAGATGGACCAGATCACCTGGAAGATCGGTGCCTCGACGCTGAGCCTGCGCACCATGATCGAAGGCATCCTCACCGCCGGCGCGGTGTTGATCCTGTCGCTGTGGGTGTCGTCCGCCATCGAAACGCGCCTCTTGCGCAAGGCGGTGGGTGGCGACCTGTCGCTGCGCAAGGCGGTGAGCAACGCCACGCGCGCGCTGCTCATGTTTTTCGGTCTGATCATTGCGCTGTCGGCCGTGGGCATCGACCTCACCGCGCTGTCGGTGCTGGGCGGTGCCATCGGCGTGGGCATCGGCTTTGGCCTGCAGAAGCTGGCGTCCAACTACGTGAGCGGTTTCGTGATCCTGGCCGAGCGCAGCATGCGCATTGGCGACAACGTGCGGGTCGACAACTTCGAAGGCATCATCACCGACATCAACGCGCGTTACACCGTGATCCGCTCCACCACGGGGCGTGAGTCCATCGTGCCCAACGAACTGCTGATCATCAACCGGGTGGAAAACCTGTCACTCGCCGACGACCGGCTGTGGCAGTCCACGGTGGTGTCGGTGGGCTACGAAAGCGATGTGGAACAGGTCATGGACCTGTTGAAAGATGCGGCCTTGACCCAGGACCGCGTGCTGAAGGACCCCGCACCGTCGGTGGCCTTGTCCAACTTCGGCCCCGATGGCCTGGAGTTCACACTGGGCTACTGGATCGCAGATCCGGAAAACGGCACCCTCAACATCCGCTCGCTGATCAACCGCAAGGTGTTGCAGGCGCTGCGCGAACACCAGATCCAGATCCCGTACCCGCAGCGGGTGCTGCACATCCAGCGTCCACCCGCCGGACCGGAAGAAACGGCATCAGCGGTTCATGAAGCCCGGTAACCAGAGTGCGATGGCTGGGAAAGCAATCAGGATGCCCAGGCGCACGATGTCGGCCATGACGAACGGCCACACGCCCTGGAAGATGTGTTTGAGCTTCACCAGCGGCAGCAGCGAGTTCATGACAAAGAGGTTCATGCCCACTGGAGGCGAGATCATGCCGATCTCCACGATGGTCACGATCAGGATGCCGAACCACACTGGATCAAAGCCCAGACCGGTGATGACCGGGAAGAACACCGGGATGGTGAGCAGCACCATGGAGAGCTCTTCCATCACCAGGCCAAGCGCGATGTAGATCGTCATGATCACCACCACCACCATGATGGGGTGGGGGCTGAACTGCAGGAGGAAGTCGCGCAGGTCACCCGGCATGCTGGTGAAGTTGATGAAGCTGGTGAAGACCATCGCCCCGATCAGGATGGTGAACAGCATGGCCGTGGTGCGGGTGCTCTCCACCAGGATGTCGAGCAACACGCGCGGCGTGAGCGCTCCGCGGAACAGGGCGAAAAAGAACGCACCCGCAGCGCCCACACCCGCGCCCTCGGTGGCGGTGAACACCCCGCCGTAGATGCCACCGATGACCAAGGCGAACAGCACAGCCACGCCCCAGATGCCACGAACCGCGGCCAGACGCTGCGTCCAGTTGAAACGTTCGGCCGGTGGGCCGGCGAGCGGGTCGCGCCAGGTGATGTAGACCACCGCCAGGCACAGGCAGACGATGGCCACCAGCCCGGGCAGGACGCCCGCGATAAACAGCTTGCCTATGTCGGTCTCGGTGATGATCCCGTAGATCACCAGAATGGTCGAAGGCGGAATCAGGATACCCAGCGTGCCACCCGATGCGATGGCGCCGGTGGCCAGCGTGTCCTTGTAGCCGTGGCGCTTCATCTCGGGGTAGGCCACGCGCGTCATGGTGGCGGCGGTGGCGATCGACGAGCCGCAGATGGAGCCGAAGCCGCCCGAGGCGATGATGCTGGCCATGGCCAGGCCGCCTTTGCGGTGGCCCACAAAGGCGTTGGCCGCGGTGTAGAGCTCGCGCGCCATGCCGGCGCGCGCCACCAGGTTGCCCATGAGGATGAACAGCGGGATCACCGACAACACATAAGCAAATCCGGTCTCGAAGATCACCTGGCTGGTGCTCGCAAAAGCGGGCTGCCAGCCGCGCATGAGGCCCAGGCCCGCCACGCCGGCAATCGCCATGGCCAGCGCCAGCGGAATGCGCAGAAAGGCCATCGCAAAGACGGCGAGAAAACCCAGTGCCGCTTCGGTCATCGCGCAGCTCCGTCCAGATCGGCCGGCAGCTCGGCGGGTGGGGGATGGTGGGGCGAGGGGACCGGCACCACGACGAACACGAACAGCAGGTGCACCGCCGCCGTGATGGCCAGGAACAGCGACATCATCCAGGCCACCGGTGCGATGGAGACCTGCAGGTACACGGTGGTGTCGCCGTACTCGGCAAAGCGGTCGGCGCGTGTGCTCATGAGGTAGGCGAGGAAACCAAAGCCGCCCGCGCAGATCAGGTTGACCAGGCGCGCCTGGATGCTGCGCACCCAGTCGGGCATGAAGGCATCAAGCGAGTCGAACACCACGTGCTCGTTGCGCCACGACACCATGGGCAGCGCGCCGAAGATCACGATCACCATGAGGATCTCGGTGATCTCCAGGCCGCCGGGCACCGAATGGTCGAAGAAGCGCCGCCCGGTCACGTCCACCAACGTGAGCCACATGATGGTGAACAAGGCCACGGCCGCCATGAGCCCGGTGGACCAGCGCAAAGCACGATCGATCGTCTTGAGCATGATGCTTCTTGATGTGACAAGGCCGGCTGTGCGAACTGCTCAGCCGGCCTGACAAGGCCACGGGTGTGGCCGGGGTTTATTTCACCTTGGCGATTTCCGAGCGGAACTCTGCCAGCACAGCCTTGGGGTTGTTCAGGCCTTTGACCTGGGCGCTCGCCGCCCACTTGGTTTCCAGATAGTCCTGCTTGTCCATCACGGCTTTCACGAAGGCCTTGTCGGCGGTGATGCGTGCCACGCCTTGGCTCTTCTGCAGTTCGCGGCTGGCCGCGTCCACCTTGTCCCAGCCCTCGCCGAACAGGCGCGCTGCCGGTTCGCCCGAGAGCTTGTCGACCACGGCCTTGTCCTGCGCCGACAGGGCGTTGTACTTGGCGGGATTCATCATGAAGACGAAGCTGGTGTTGTACAGGCCACCGGGGAAATCGGTCGCGTGTTTGATCATGCTGAGCTTGAAGGAGGCGATCGACTCGTCGGGGAAGAAGGTGCCGTCCATCACGCCGGTGGAGAGCAACTCGAACGACTCGGGTGCGGCCTTGAGCGTGGTGTTCCAGCCCATGGCCTTGGAGAGCTCGTTGATGTTGCCGCCACCGATGCGGAACTTCAGGCTCGCGGCCTCAGTGGCCGAAGTCACCGGCTTCTTGCTGTTGAAGATCACACCTGGGCCGTGCGTGAACACGGCCAGTACCTTCACGCCACGGTGCTCGCCCAGCGGCGCGAAGTGCTTGCTGTAGATGCGCTGGTAAGCGATCGAGGTGGCCACCGCGTTGTTGCCCAGAAACGGGAACTCGGCAACCTGGGTGTTGATGAAACGGCCGGGCGTGTAGCCGTCCACCGTGTAGGAGATGTCGGCCAGGCCGTCGCGCACGGCGTCAAAGGTGCCGGGTGCGGCCACCACGCCCTTGGGCAGGATGTTGCACTTCATGCGGCCGGTGCTTTCCTTCTCCAGCATGTCGCACCAGGTCTTTTGCGATGTGCTCAGCGTGTGGCTGGGCGGCAGCCAGCTGGAGACGGTGAACACCGTCTGCGCCGATACCACGCCGCTGGCGAGCAGAGCGCAGGACAGGGCCAGTGCAACGAGGGAACGTGACTTCATGCGAAAACTCCTGAGTGCGGGTGCGAAGAGGGGCCGGAAGATGGTTGTTCAACATAAACAAATCAGCGGATTCAATGTAGGCCAGTTCCCGTGTTCGGCATCTCATGGCTTACCCGAATTCGCCGACCCGCCGGTCGGTGAATGCGCAGGGGTGAGGCAAGGTCGCCAGGAAATAAGGGCTTTGTGGCTTCGGGTCGTTCTTCTATAATCCCTAAAAAGCACGACCGTTCTTTTTTCCGAAGTCCCCCGATTTGTCCCTCGCCAGACCATCCTCGACAAGGGGTGGGGCATACAATCCCCGAGTTGACGTGCACGTCAATTCGCACGTCCCTTTCCACAACAGCAGGAGCAACCCAACATGAAGGTCATCGTCCCCGTCAAGCGCGTGGTGGATTACAACGTCAAGGTGCGAGTCAAGAGCGACGGCACGGGCGTGGACATCGCCAACGTCAAGATGAGCATGAACCCGTTTGACGAGATCGCGGTGGAAGAAGCCGTGCGCTTGAGAGAGAAGGGCGTGGTCACCGAGGTGATCGCCGTCTCTTGCGGTGTCACACAGTGCCAGGAAACCCTGCGCACCGCCATGGCCATCGGCGCCGACCGCGCCATCCTGGTGGAAACTACCGCGGAGCTGCAGCCCCTGGCCGTGGCCAAGCTGCTCAGGGCCCTGGTGGACAAAGAGCAGCCCGGCCTGATCATCCTGGGCAAACAGGCGATCGACGACGACTGCAACCAGACCGGCCAGATGCTCGCCGCGCTGGCGGGTCTGCCTCAAGCCACCTTCGCTTCCAAAGTGGAAGTGGCCGATGGCAAAGCCACGGTGACGCGCGAAGTCGACGGTGGTCTGGAGACCCTGTCCATCTCGCTGCCGGCCGTCATCACCACCGACCTTCGTTTGAACGAGCCGCGTTATGTGACGCTGCCGAACATCATGAAGGCGAAGAAAAAGCAGCTCGACATCGTCAAGCCCGAAGACCTCGGTGTGGACGTGACGCCGCGCATCAAGACCCTCAAGGTCAGCGAGCCGCCCAAGCGCGGTGCGGGCATCAAGGTGGCCGATGTGGCCGCCCTGGTGGACAAGCTCAAGAATGAAGCCAAAGTGATCTGAGGAACCGATACATGACCGCACTCGTTATTGCCGAACACGACAACGCTTCCGTCAAGGGCGCGACCTTCAACACCGTCGCTGCCGCCGCCCAATGCGGTGGTGATGTGCACGTGCTCATCGCCGGCCACAACGCCGGTGGTGCAGCAGCCGCTGCCGCGCAGATCGCCGGCGTTGCCAAGGTGATCCACGCCGACGCCCCCGGTTTCGAACACGGCCTGGCCGAGAACGTGGCCGCTCAGGTGCTGACCATCGCCGCGAACTACAGCCACATCCTGTTCCCCGCCACCGCCAGCGGCAAGAACATCGCCCCCCGCGTGGCCGCCCACCTCGACGTGGCCCAGCTGTCCGACGTGACCAAGGTCCTCAGCGCCGACACCTTCGAGCGCCCGATCTACGCCGGCAACGCCATTGCCACCGTGCAGGCCCTGGACGCCACCAAGGTCATCACCGTGCGCACCACGGGTTTTGACCCCGCAGCTTCCACCGGTGGCAGCGCCACGCTGGAGACGGCAGCCGCAGCCGCCGATGACGGCAAGAGCAAGTTCATGGGCAGCGAGATCGCCAAGAGCGATCGCCCCGAGCTCACCGCCGCCAAGATCATCGTCTCGGGTGGCCGGGCACTGGGCAGCGCGGAGAAGTTCAACGACGTGATGACCCCGCTGGCCGACAAGCTCGGTGCGGCGCTCGGTGCCAGCCGCGCCGCGGTGGACGCGGGTTACGCGCCCAACGACTGGCAGGTGGGCCAGACCGGCAAGATCGTGGCACCCCAGCTCTACATCGCCGCCGGCATCTCGGGCGCCATCCAGCACCTGGCCGGCATGAAGGACAGCAAGGTCATCGTGGCGATCAACAAGGACCCCGAGGCACCGATCTTCTCGGTGGCCGACTACGGTCTGGAGGCCGATCTGTTCGAGGCCGTGCCCGAATTGATCAAGGCACTCTGAGCCCACTGACCAACACAAGGGCATCGTTCGCGATGCCCTTGTCGTATCTGCACCCGTGAATTCCCTGGAGACAAGACGATGAGTTACACCGCCCCCCTCAAAGACATGCTGTTCGACATCGAACACCTGGCGCACATCGACCAGGTGGCGCAGATGCCGGGCTTTGAAGACGCTGGCCTGGAGACTGCACAAGCCGTGCTGGAAGAGTGCGCCAAGCTCAACGAAGGCGTGATCGCGCCGCTGAACTGGGAGGGCGACAAGAACCCCTCAAGCTTCAAGGACGGCAAGGTCACCACCACGCCGGGTTTCAAGGAGGCGTTCAAGCAATACGCCGAAGGCGGCTGGCAGGGCCTGCAGCATCCGACCGACTTTGGTGGCCAGGGCCTGCCCAAGACCATCGGTGCGGCCTGCGGCGAAATTCTCAACAGCGCCAACATGAGCTTTGCGTTGTGCCCGCTGCTCACCGACGGCGCGATCGAAGCGCTGATCACCGCGGGCAGCGACGAGCTCAAGGCGGTCTACCTGGAAAAGCTGGTGAGCGGCCAGTGGACCGGCACCATGAACCTGACCGAGCCGCAGGCCGGCTCCGATCTGGCCGCTGTGCGCAGCCGCGCCGAGCCGCAGCCCGACGGCACCTACAAGGTGTTCGGCACCAAGATCTACATCACCTACGGTGAACACGACATGGCCGAGAACATCGTGCACCTCGTGCTCGCGCGCGTGACCGGCGCGCCCGAAGGCGTGAAGGGCATCAGCCTGTTCGTGGTGCCCAAATTCATGGTCGGCCAGGACGGCTCGCTGGGTGCGCGCAACGACGTGCATTGCGTGAGCATCGAACACAAGATGGGCATCAAGGCCAGCCCGACCGCCGTGCTGCAGTACGGCGACCACGGTGGCGCGGTCGGTTACCTCGTGGGCCAGGAAAACCGGGGCCTGGAGTACATGTTCATCATGATGAATGCAGCGCGCTACGCCGTGGGCGTGCAGGGCATTGCGATCGCCGAGCGGGCCTACCAGAAGGCCGTGGTGTACGCCAAGGACCGCGTGCAGAGCCGCCCGGTCGACGGCACGCTCCCGGCGGCCGCGCCCATCATCCACCACCCCGATGTGAAGCGCATGCTCATGACCATGCGCGCGTTCACCGAAGGCTGCCGCGCCATGGCTGCTGTGGCCGCTGCCGCCTACGATGCCGCGCACCATCACCCCGACGCCGACACGCGCAAGCAGAACGCGGCCTTCTACGAATTCCTGGTGCCGCTGGTCAAGGGCTACAGCACCGAAATGAGTCTGGAAGTCACCAGCCTGGGCGTGCAGGTGCACGGCGGCATGGGCTTCATTGAAGAAACCGGCGCGGCGCAGTACTACCGCGACGCGAAGATCCTCACCATCTACGAAGGCACCACAGCGATTCAGGCGAACGACCTCGTGGGTCGCAAGACCGCACGTGACGGCGGCACCGGTGCCAAGGCCATTGCGGCCCAGATCGAGAAGACCGAAGCGGAGCTTGCAAAGCGCGACAGCGCCAACGCCAAGGCGGTGCACAAGCGCCTGAAGGCCGCGCGCGAAGCGTTTGTGGACGTGGTCGAGTTCATCGCCGCCAACACCCGCAGCAACCCGAATGCCGCGTTTGCCGGCAGCGTGCCCTACCTCATGCTCGCGGGCAACCTCATGGCGGGCTGGCAGCTGGCGCGCTCGCTGATGGTGGCCGAAGACCTGTCGGCCCAGGGACAGGACACCGCCTTCATGCAGGCCAAGATCACCACCGCGCGTTTCTACGCCGACCACATCCTCAGCCGCGCCCCGGGCACGCGCGATGCGATCGTCGAAGGGGCCGAGGCCGTGACCGCACTGGCCATCGAATCGTTCTGACCCACAACACACCCGACGGAGACTTCATGACCGCACCCGCCCGCAGCCTGCCCCCGGTTCTCAAGAACATCAAGTTCCCGGTGATCGGCTCGCCGCTGTTCATCATCAGCAACCCCAAGCTCGTCATTGCCCAGTGCAAGGCCGGCGTGGTGGGCTCCATGCCTGCGCTCAACGCGCGCCCGGCCTCGCAGCTCGACGAATGGCTGGCCGAGATCACCGAGGCCCTGGCCGCGCACGATGCAGCGAACCCGGACAACAAGGCCGCACCGTTCGCCATCAACCAGATCGTGCACAAGAGCAACGACCGGCTGGAGCACGACATGCAGCTGTGCGCCAAGTACAAGGTGCCGATCATCATCACCAGCCTGGGCGCCCGCGAAGACGTGAACAAGGCGGTGCAGAGCTGGGGTGGTGTGGTGCTGCACGACGTGATCAACAACGTGTTCGCACACAAGGCGATCGAGAAGGGCGCTGATGGCCTGATCCCGGTGGCGGCAGGTGCCGGCGGCCACGCCAGCGTGAAGAGCCCGTTCGCGATGATCCAGGAGATCCGCGAGTGGTTCGGCGGCCCGGTGGCGCTCTCCGGCTCCATCTCGTCGGGAGGTGCCATCCTGGCCGCGCAGGCCATGGGCGCCGACTTCGCCTACATCGGCTCGGCCTTCATTGCCACCGAAGAAGCGCGTGCGGTGGACGGATACAAGGAGATGATCACGAAGTCGAATTCGGACGACATCGTCTACAGCAACTTCTACACCGGCATCCACGGCAACTACCTCAAGGGCAGCATCCAGAACGCCGGCATGGACCCCGACAATCTGCCGCAGAGCGACCCGAGCAAGATGAACTTCGGTACCGGCGAAGGCGCCAACGCGGCCAAGGCCTGGAAAGACATCTGGGGCTGCGGTCAGGGCATCGGCGCGATCCGCGAGGTGGTGCCGGCGGCCGACCTGGTGGCGCGTTTCAAGCGCGAGTACGCGGAAGCCAAAGCGCGCATCTGCGCAGGCTGATCAAGCCGCTTCGCAGACAAAAAAAGCCGGCTTGAAGAGCCGGCTTTTTTGTGGCTGCGGAGCAGCCTCCACGCAGGTCAGCGTTCTCCTCTCAGCCAGGCGCCAAAGCTGCTGAGAGCTTCGCCAATCGACTCACCCGGTGTCTGGGCGTACTGCACGCCACCCTGGTCCGAAATCTGCGCCACCGAGCCGCTGCCCTGCCACTCGGCGTACATCCAGTCCTCACCCACGCGCGTGAGCCCGTCTGGCGCGGCGGGAGCCCGCGCCACGGGCGTGCCCTTGAGCGCAGCGCCCATGTAGTCGATCCAGATCGGCAGCGCGATACGCCCGCCAGACTCACCGCCGCCCAGGCTGCGCGGCTTGTCGTAGCCCACCCACACGGCGGTGGCCAGGCTGGGCTGGTAGCCCGTGAACCAGGCGTCGACCGCGTCGTTGGTGGTGCCGGTCTTGCCGTACACGTCGGGGCGTTTGAGCGTGGCCTGTGCACGCGCGGCGGTGCCGCTGCGCGTCACCTCGTTGAGCAAACTCGACATCACGAACGCGTTGCGCGCGGGAATCGCGCGGTTGGACTCGGTCAGGGCCTCGGGTGGGGGCGCCTCGAACAGCACCTTGCCCTGCGCGTCGGTGATCTTCTCCACCACCACCGGTGCCACTTTCCAGCCGCCATTGGCCACCGTGGCGTAGGCCTGCGCCATCTGCAGCGGCGTGACGCTGCCGGTGCCAAGCGCCAGCGTGAGGTCGTTGGGCTGGCGTGCGGGGTCCAGGCCGAAGCGGGCGGTCCAGTCGCGCGCGACCTGCGTGCCGGTGTGCTGCAGCACGCGCACGCTGGCGATGTTGCTGGACTGGGCCAATGCCTGGCGCAGCGTGATGGGGCCGGCGTATTGCCCGTTGCTGTTGGTGGGGGTCCAGCCGTTCGCTGCGGTGAAGGGCAGGTCGTCGACCAGCGTGCCCGGCATCACGCGCGCTTCGAGCGCCGCCGAATACAGCAGAGGCTTGAGCGCCGAGCCCGGCTGACGCCAGCCCTGGGTCACATGGTTGAAAGGCTGCTTGGTGAAGTCGAAGCCGCCCACGAGTGCGCGCACGCGACCGGTCTGGCTGTCCATGGCGACCAGCGCGGCCTCGGCCTCGGGCCACTGCGAAATGGCCCAGGCCGGTTTGCCCTTGACCTTGCCCGCGCTCACCACCCGCACGATGGCGCCGCGCGCGATCTTCAGCGGCGCCTTGGCTTTGGGGTCCAGCCCCTTCTGCGCCCAGCGCAGGCCTTCGCCTTGCAGGGTGATCCGTTCACCGCTGGACAACTGCACCTGCATGGCCTTGGGGCTGGCAGCCAGCACGATGCCCACGCGCAAGGTCTCGTCATCGCGATGATCCTTCAGCGCTTCGGCCGCGGCACGTTCCACTTCCGAGTCCGTGCCCGACGGAAGCGGTTCCATGTCCTCCGGTCCGCGCCACGCGCCGCGACGGTCAAACGCCAGCACTCCCCGCTGAACGGCAGCATGGGCGGCGCGCTGGTCTGCCGCACGCAATGACGTGGTGACGCGCAAGCCGTTCGAATACGCCTCGGTGCCGAAGCGCTCCACCACCGCGCGCCGCGCCATCTCGGCGACATGGGCCGCGTGCACGCTGCGCAGGCCGGGCGTGCGGATCTTCAGCTTTTCGGCGCGTGCGGCGGCCAGTTGTGCGTCGGTGATCGAATCGGTCGCGCGCATGCGCTCCAGCACCACGCGCTGGCGTGCGGTGGCGCGTTCGAAGTTGGCCACCGGGTTGGCGTAGTAGGGGTTCTGCGGCAGGCCGGCGAGCATCGCGGTTTCGGCCAGCGAGAGTTTGTCCAGCGGCTTGCCGAAGTAGATCTGCGAGGCTGCCGCAAAGCCGTAGGCCCGCTGGCCCAGAAAGATCTCGTTGAGGTAGATCTCGAGGATGCGGTCTTTGGAGAGTTCGTCTTCCAGTTTGAGCGCGAGCCAGATTTCCTTGGCCTTGCGCTCGGCAGAAAACTCGCGCGTGAGCAGCATGGTGCGCACCAGTTGCTGCGTGATGGTCGACGCACCTTGCTTGCGCCCGCCCGTGACCGCCGCCACCAGCGCGCGCGCCATGCCCCGGGGGTCCACGCCGTTGTGTTCACGAAAACGTGCGTCTTCCACCGACAACACGGCCTGCTGCAGCAGCTTGGGCGTGCGCGAGAGTGGAAGGTACTCGCGCCGCTCGGTGCCGAACTGCGCGATCTCCACGCCGTCGGCGGTGAACACCTGCAATGGCAGCTTGGGCTGGTAGTTGACGATGCTGTCCAGAGGGGGCAGATCGAAGGGCGAGGCCTGCAGGGCAGGGGCCATGAAGGCGGCGGGCATCACGGCCAGCGTGAGCACCGCGCGGCGAAGGTAAAGCTTGGGCATGGGGGGAGATTGTCCCGGATCGGTGTGCGCTGCATGTGCCGCGCAGGGGTGAGGGACGTAACCAGCTGTGTCCAGGCAAAGCGCCCGCACGGCAGAAACCGTCTCAACAGCCTTCGATGGCCAACAGCGTGCCGGTGGACGCACTCTGGCGGATCTTGACGAGGCGCTGGTAATCGGGCGATGTGTAAAAGGCCTGCAGGTGTGCCATGTCGGGGAACTCCAGGATCACCTGGCGCTGCGGCACGCCGCTGCCCTCCAGCACACTGACGGCGCCACCGCGCACCAAGTAGCGCCCGCCGTGCGCGGCGATCAGTGCCGGCACCTCGCGGCGGTATTCCTCGTACAGGTCGGGGCGGGTGACTTCGATGTTGCCGTAGAGGTAAGCAGGCATGGTGTCTCCGGGTGGTTGGGATGCACCGCAGCTTACCGCCACCGCGTCAGCGCGTGGCCAGGAACTGCGGCAGCAGCGCGGCGTACAGCGCCTGAAAGCGTGTGTGCCGCAGTGCGAGTGCGGTGTGCGCCGTGGCGTCGGGCTCGAAGCTGCGTGTGACCGGCGGCGTGGTGCACACGGCGTCCACCGCGCCGCCGCAAGCCAGCCAGGCCAGGCGCGCCGCGCCCAACGCCGCTCCCGTCTCGCCACCGGCGTGCGCGCGCAGCGTGAGGCCCAGCGTGTCGGCCAGCAGCTGCGCCCACCACGCGTCGCGCGCACCGCCGCCCACCAGCGAGAGTGCTTGCAGGGGCGGCTCGGTGGTGCTCAGGGTCTGCAGGCCGTCGCGCAGGCCGAAACCCACGCCCTCGGCCACCGCGTAGGCCAGGGCCTCGCGGCCGTGTGCGGCCGTCATGCCGAACCAGACGCCGCAGGCCAGCGGCTGGTTGTGTGGCGTGCGTTCGCCGCTCAGGTAGGGCAGGAACAGCGGCGCCGCAGCGCGCTCGTCGGGTGTGAGTCGCGCGGCCGCCTCGAGGAGCGCGGCTTCGTTCTCGAAAGCGAGTGTCCTGGTGGCCCAGCTCACCGCGCTGGCCGCGCTCAGCATCACCGACATCTGGTGCCAGCGGTTCGGCAGCGCGTGGCAGAAGGCGTGCAGCGCGCGCTGCGGGTTGGGCTGGAAACGGTCGCTGCTGACGAAGACCACGCCCGATGTGCCGAGCGACACAAAACCTTCGCCCGGTCGCACCAGGCCCATGCCCACGGCGCTGGCGGCGTTGTCGCCCGCGCCACCGGCCACCGGCACGCGCGCGGGCAGGCCCCAGCGCTTGCAGAGATCGGGTTTGAGGAAGGCCGAGACTTCGCTGCCTTCCACCAGGCGGGGCACATGCTCGCGTGTGAGACCGCAGGCCTCCAGCAAGGTGTCGGACCAGTCGCGCCGCGCGCAGTCCAGCCAGAGCGTGCCGGCAGCATCCGACATCTCGCTCACGGCATCGCCCGTGAGTTGCAGGCGCAACCAGTCCTTGGGCAGCAGCACACGGTGCACCTGGGCAAAGATGGCGGGTTCGTGTTCGCGCACCCACAGCAACTTGGGCGCGGTGAAGCCGGGCATGGCGAGGTTGCCTGTGATGCGGGCCAGCCCGGGCACGGCGGCGCTCAGTTGCCCGCACTGCGCGCCGCTGCGGCCGTCGTTCCACAAAATGGCCGGGCGCAGTACGGCCTGGTGTTCGTCGAGCAGCACGGCGCCGTGCATCTGGCCCGAGAGGCCCACGCCTTGCAGGCGGGCGAGCGCCGCGGGATGGGTCTGCTGCAGTTGGGCCATCACGTCTTCAAGCGCACGCCACCAGTCGGCGGGTGCTTGTTCGGCCCACAGGGGGTGTGGGCGCTGCACCGTCAGCGGTGAGCGTGCGGTACCCACCACTTCGTGGGTGTCGGTGAGCAGCAGGGCTTTGAGTTCGGACGTGCCGAGGTCGAGACCGAGAAACATGTTTCAGGCAGCGCCCCGGAAGCGGGTGAGCGACTGGCGGCGGAATTCGCTCGGCGTCATGCCCTTGATTTCGAGGAATCGCCGGTTGAAGTTGGCCACGTTGTTGAAGCCCACCTCGTAGCAGATGTGGGTGACCTGCTGGTCGGTGTCCATCAGCAGCTGGCAGGCGCGGCTGATGCGCACGCGGTTGACGAAGTCGGTGAAGGTGTTGCCGGTGGCCTTGCGGAAGAAGCGGCTGAACTTGCTCTCGCTCATCCCGAACTCGGCGGCGAGTGCGGCGGCGGAATGTTCGTCGGCCAGGTGGTCGGTGATGCGGCTGACCACGGCGTCGATCTGGTCGAGCGAGGCGTCGTCGTCGGTGCTCTGCAGCTGCACGCTCGAGAGCAGGCGGTAGTCGGTGCAGGCGGCGAGGTCGCTCAGGAAATCGCAGAAGGCGGTGAAGCGTTTGAGGCCCCGCGTGTTCTTGACCTTGTACCAATGGGTTTCGGCGGATTCGGACATGCCGAAGAATTCGATGCCGTGTTTGGCGCGTTCCAGCAGCGGCAACACCTCGGCCAGTTCGGGGATGGTTTCGCTCGCGCGCACCAGCGGTTCGTGTGAAAACTGGATCACCAGATCGCGCAGGTCCACGCCGCCTTCGGGCATGTCCATGCTGACCCAGTTGTGCGGCAGGCGCGGTCCGGTGAGCACAAGCTGGCCGGCCTGAAAGGGGCCGATCCAGTCCCCCACAAAGACCTTGCCCGAGGTGGCGGTGATCAGGTGCAGCTCGTACTCGTCGTGGTAATGCCAGCGGGCCAGCGGCGTGGGAAAACCGTGGGACAGGCAACGCACGAACCCCACGTCGGTCGAGGACTCGTAGCCCAGGTTGGGCGAACGGGCCAGCTCGTGTTCCAGCTCGGGTTTGATCTGGCGCGGAGCGGTGCGGCTGCGGACGGTCATGGAGCTTGCGGGTGCCGGGGTTCTGGTCAGGCCGCTGTGGCGCTCACGCCGGTGTGGGCCGTGACGAAACGACCCACCCGGTCACGGGCGCGACGCACGGCGTCCACCAGCCGCGGATCGCCCGCCAGTTCACCCCACAGTGTCGTGTCGGCGCAGAACGCTTGCACAGGATCGGATGCGTCACACATGGCATGGGCGGCTTCGGGTTTCATCGCCTGGTCCTGGTAGGTGTAAGGAATCTGGCCGGCATGCCAGCGCTGCAGGTAGGCCAGAAACAGTGCCGGCAGCATGGCCACACTCTCGATGGCTTCACCGCGTGCCAGCCGCTCTCGGATGGTGGGCGCGATGAAGCCCGGAATCTTGCTGAAGCCGTCCATGGCCACGCGCTGGTTGGTGTCGGCGATGGCAGGGTTGCTGAAGCGATCGAGCACCACATCGCGGTAGTCGGGCAGGTTGATGGGGCAGGGATGCTCGGGGGTATCCAGCACGGGGATCACATCGTCGGTCACGTAATCGTAGGCGAATCGGCGGATCACCGCATGGTGTGTGCCTTCGTGGATGTAGCGGCAGCCGATCAGCGTGCCGGCCCAGGCAATGCAGGAGTGGGTGGCGTTGAGCAGGCGGATCTTGGCTTCTTCGTACGCATCGACCGACGCGACCATCTCGACACCCACCCGTTCCCATTCGGGCCGGCCGGCGACGAAGTTGTCTTCGATGACCCACTGGATGAAGCTCTCGCCCATGAGGGCAGCGGGGTCGTGCTGGCCGGTGGCGGCCGTGACGCGCTCGACCACATCGGGCGTGGGGCGGGGCGTGATGCGGTCCACCATGGCGTTGGGGCTGCTGGTGTTGGCCAGCACCCAGACCTTGAGGGCGGCGTCGCCGAGTGCCTCGATGAACTCCAGCAGGCCACCGCGCGAGCGCTCACCGTTGTGGCGCAGGTTGTCGCAGTTCATCAGCGTCACCGGGCCGGCCTGAGCCTTCATGCGCGCGCGCAGCAGGGTGACCAGGCCGCCATAGAGGGTGTGGCCGGCCTGGCCGGCTTTCACGGCCACCAGGTCCGCGCTCAGGTCGGGGAAGCTGGCCCAGTCCAGGTGGTCCCGCGCGTCGAGGTAGTAGCCGGCTTCGGTGACGGTGAAGGAGATGATGCGTGTGGCCGGATCGGTGGCCACTGCGACCAGCGGGGCCAGATCGTCCTGGTACGGCAGCACGCGCTCGATGGATGTGACGCGCGTGTAGCTGCGCTTGCCCTGCGGCGTGACGGTCTCCAGCGTGTAGGCGCCACCCTGCGCCTGCAGCGCGGCGATGGTGTCCAGCATGTCGGGGCGCAGGTTGCCGGCGGCGATGGCCCAGCGGGTGTCCCCGAGCTGGCGCAGCTGGTGGACGTAGACGGCCTGGTGCGCGCGGTGGAACGAGCCCAGGCCCAGGTGCAGGATGGTGTGCATGGTGGGTGATGAAAGACAGGGTCAGAGATCGAAGTTGGTGGGCATCATCACCACGTCGCGAATCGTCATGCCGCGCGGGCGGGTGAGCATGAACAGCACCACGTCGGCCACTTCCGAGGCCTCGATCAGGCTGCCGCTGGCCTTGGCTTCGGCCAGCTTCCCGGCCGGCCAGTCGGCCAGCAGCGAGGTGATCACCGGCCCGGGCGAGATGGCGCCCATGCGGATGCCGTGCTTGAAGACCTGGCGTCGCACGGTCTGCACAAAGCAGTCGATGGCCCACTTGCTGGAGGCGTAGACCGGCTCCCACGGCGTGGGGAAATGCGCCGCCAGCGAGCTGGTGACGATGATGTCGCCGCTGCCGCGCGCGATCATGTGGGGCAGCACGCCGCGCACGTTCTTCATGACCACATTGACGTTCAGGTTGAGCATGCGGTCGATGGCATCGTCGCTGGCATCGATCAGGTCGCCGCCCACGTAGAGGCCCGCGTTGGCGTGAAAGACATCGAGCCGGCCGGCAAGTGCGAGGATGCGCTCGGGCATGGACGCACATTGCACGGGGTCCAGCAGGTCCAGCACCAGCGGCAGCGCGTCGGCGCCCAAGGTTTCGCAGGCTTTGGTGAGGGCTTGCGCGTCCCGGTCGACAAGCACCACCCGGGCGCCCGCCGCCAGCAGGGCCTGGGCGCTGGCGAAGCCGATGCCCGATGCGGCGCCCGTGACGGCGGCCACCTGGCCCTTCAAGGCTTGTGCAGGGCTCATGACGTGGCTTGAGCGGCGGTGCGGCCCACCACACGGCCGGCGTTGTCGAACCAGTGTGCGTGGTCGGTGGCGATGTCCAGCGTGACGGCCTCGCCCGGGGTGAGCGTGGTGCGCTCGCTCTGGCGCGCCACCAGCGGCGCCCCTTCGGCGGTTCTCAGGTAGATGAGCGTTTCGGCGCCGAGCGCTTCGATCAGGTCCACCTTGCCTTTGATGGCACCCCGGCCGGCCGGGTTCACCACCACGTTCTCGGGCCGCAGGCCGATGGAGCCGCCCACCGCGCCTGCAGGCGCCTGCTGCTGGATCAGCGCAGGCATCTGCTGCAGCGGCGACACGTTCATCTGTGGCGTGCCGATGAACTGCGCCACGAACTGGTTGGCCGGGTGGTCGTAGAGCTCCAGCGGTGTGCCCACCTGCTCGATGACACCGTCGCGCAGCACCACCACACGGTCGGCCAGTGTCATCGCCTCCACCTGGTCGTGTGTCACGTAGATGGTGGTGGCGCCCAGGTCGCGGTGCAGCTTGGCGATCTCCACGCGGGTCTGGCCGCGCAGCGCGGCGTCCAGGTTGGACAGCGGCTCGTCGAACAGAAACACCTTGGGCGCACGCACGATGGCGCGGCCGATGGCGACCCTCTGGCGCTGCCCGCCCGAGAGCTCCTTGGGGGTGCGCTGCAGGTAGGGCGTGAGGTTGAGGATGTCGGCCGCGCGCTGCACCTTGTCCTGGATGACCTTGGGGTCGACCTTGGCGAGCTTGAGCGCAAAGCTCATGTTTTCAAACACGCTCATGTGTGGGTAGAGCGCGTAGCTCTGGAACACCATGGCCAGGTCGCGCTTGCTCGATGGCTGGTGCGTGATGTCGCGGCCTTCCAGGCGCAGGGTGCCGCCGTCGATGTGCTCCAGCCCTGCAATGAGCCGCAGCAGCGTGGACTTGCCGCAGCCCGAGGGCCCGACGAAGACGATGAACTCGCCCGGCTGGATGTCCAGATCGATGCCCTTGATGGCGCGGTGTTCACCGAAGAATTTTTCGATGCCCTTGAGTTCCAGGTAAGCCATGGTTCGTGTCCTGAAGAGGTTTACTTGACGGCGCCGAAGGTGAGGCCTTGGACCAGTTGTTTCTGGCTGAACCAGCCGAACACCACGATGGGCGCAATGGCCATGAGCGAAGCGGCGGACAGCTTGGCCCAGAACAGGCCTTCGGGGCTGGAGTAGCTGGCGATCAGCGTGGCCAGCGTGCCGGCCTGGGCCGAACTCAGGTTCAGGCTCCAGAAGGCTTCGTTCCAGCTCAGCACCAGGCACAGCAGGCCGGTGGAGGCGAACGTGCCCAGCGACAGCGGCAGCAGCACCTTGGTGGCTTCCTGCCAGAGCGTGGCGCCGTCCATGCGCGCGGCCTCCAGGATTTCGTTGGGGATCTCCTTGAAGCCCGAATACAGCATCCACACCATGATGGGCAGGTTGGACAGCGTGAACACGATGATGAGACCGAGCTGCGTGTCGAGCAGGTGGCTCTTCTGTGCCAGCACATAGATGGGCACCAGCGCACCCACGGCCGGCATCATCTTGGTGGAGAGCATCCACATCAGGATGTCCTTGTCGTACTTGCCCTTGAAGAAGGCCATGGCGTAGGCCGCCGGCGCCGCAATGGCCAGACCGAGCAGGGTGGACACCACGCTCGTGACCACCGAGTTCCAGGCGTAGTGCAAGTAGTCGCTGCGCTCCTGCACCTCGTGGAAGTTCTCCAGCGTGGGTTTGAAGAACAGCTCGGGCGGGATCGCAATGGCCTGCAGCTCGGTCTTGAATGCGGTCAGCAGCAGCCAGCCCAGTGGAAAGAACAGCAGCAGGGCCACAGCCCAGGCGGCTACGGTGCGCACCGCGTAGGCGGGTGTGAAGGTGGATTCGCGTGCCATGGGTTGATCTCACTTGTCCAGATTTTTTCCGACCATGCGGATCAGGAAGATGGCCGCGATGTTGGCCAGCACCACCGCGAACAGCGCTCCGGCCGAGGCCACGCCGGCGTCGAAATTGAGCAGCGCCTGCTTGAAGATCAGGAAGGCCACGTTGGTGCTCGCGTCGCCCGGGCCTCCGCCGGTGGTGGTGTAGATCTCGGCGAACACGCTGAGCAGGAAGATCATTTCGATCATCACCACCACCGCCACCGAGCGGCCCAGGTGCGGGATGTAGAGGTAGCGCAGTTGCTGCAGCCAGGTGGCGCCGTCCATGCGCGCGGCTTCGAGCTGCTCGCGGTTCATGCTCTGCAGCGAGGTCATGAAGATCAGCGTGGCAAACGGCAGCCATTGCCACGACACCATGACGATGATGGAGAACAGCGGGTGATCGGTGAGCCAGTCCACCGGGGTGGCGCCGAAGAAGGTCCACACCTGTGCGAGCACGCCGTAGATGGGGTTCATCATCATGTTCTTCCACAGCAGCGCGTTCACCGTGGGCATGACGAAGAAGGGCGAGATCAGCAGCACGCGCACGAGACCGCGGCCGGCAAAGGGTTCGTTGATCAGCAGGGCGATGGCCGTGCCGAAACCCACGGTGATCAGGATCACGCTGCCCAGCAACAGCAGCGTGTTGAGCACCGCGGTGCCGAACGAGGCGTCGGTGACGAAGTACTCGAAGTTCTCCAGCCCGGCAAAGCCGGTCACATCCGGCTGCATCAGGTTGTAGCGGATCAGGCTGAAATAGATCGTCATCACCAGCGGCACGATCATCCAGAGGAAGAGCGTGGCCACGGCGGGCGTGAGCAGCAGGCGGGGAAGCAGGCGGTTCATGGTGAGACCCTGAAGACGACAGACGCTTTTGCGAAGACTCCCTCCCCCGCTGGGGGAGGGCAGGGGTGCGGGGCCGTCTCCGGGCAAAGGACTTCGCCGACAAAGCTTCTGCCAGCGTGCCCCCACCCCAACCCTCCCCCAGCGGGGGAGGGAGCCGACAGCCCCCCGGGCTTACTTGTAGTACCCGGCCTTCTTCATCTCACGCTCGGCCGCCACCTGCGAGGCCTTCAGCGCCGCGTCCACCGTGGTCTTGCCGGCCAGTGCCGCGCTCATCTGCTGTCCCACCGCGATACCGATCGCCTGGAACTCGGGAATGGCGGCGAACTGCACGCCCACGTACGGGCTCTTGGGCAGGGTCGAGTCGGTCGGGTTGGCCGAGTCGATCGCCACCTTCTCGGCGGCTGCGAAGCGGGCCGCTTTCTGGAACTCGGGCGAGGCGTAGGTGCTCTTGCGCGTGCCCGTGGGCACATTGGCCCAGCCATTGGTCTTGGCCACCAGCTGCACATAGTCCTTGCTCGTTGCCCAGGTGATGAACTTCTGCGCCGCGTCGACCTTCTTCGAACCGGCGGGAATGGCCAGGTTCCACGACCACAACCAGTTCGCGCCCTTGGGTGTGACGGCGGTGGGGGCCTGTGCAAACGCCATCTGGTCGGCCACCTTGGACTGCTTGGGATCGCTCACGAACGAGGCTGCGATGGTCGCGTCGATCCACATGCCGCACTTGCCGGAGTTGGTCAGTGCCAGGATCTCGTTGAAGCTGTTGGCCGACGAGCCGGGCGGGCCGTAGTTCTTCAGCAGGTCCACGTAGAAGGTGATCGCGTCCTTCCAGGGCTTGGTGTCGATCTGCGGCTTCCACTGCATGTCGAACCACTGGCCGCCGTGCGTGTTGACCAGCGTGGTCAGAAACGCCATGTTGTCGCCCCAGCCCGGCTTGCCGCGCAGGCAGATGCCGTACACGCCGTTCTTCGGGTCGTGCATCTTGGCCGCGAGGTCCTTGATCTGCACCCAGGTCGGGCGCTCGGGCACCTGCACGCCGGCCTTGTCGGCCAGGTCCTTGCGGTACATCAGCATCGAGCTTTCGCCATAAAACGGCGCGGCAAACAGTTTGCCGTCGATCGACAGGCCGCTGCGGATCGCGGGCAGAAGATCGTCCACGTCGTAGCTGCCACCGGTCTTCAATTCCTGCAGCCAACCCTTCTTGCCCCAGATCGGCGCTTCGTACATGCCGATGGTCATCACGTCGAACTGGCCGCCCTTGGTGGCGATGTCGGTGGTGACGCGCTGGCGCAGCACACCTTCTTCGAGCGTGACCCACTTGAGCTTGATGTCGGGGTTGGCGGTCTCGAAGACCTTGCCGAGTTTCTGCATCTCGATCATGTGGCCGTTGTTCACGGTGGCAATGACGAGCTCGGTGTTGGCGTGTGCGAAGCCGGCGCCCAGGAGGGCGGCGGCCAGAACAGAAGCGAGGCGGAATTTCACGGTGTGTCTCCTGCGTTTTGGTGGGAAGCGGATGCGACGGCCTTCAGCAGACCGTGGACGGATTCTGGCCAAGGCTGCACGCGCGGTTTGTACGCAAGAGGGTGTCTTGCGTACTCTCTTGCATCTGAAAGTCGGTATTTACCCTAGGAATCGGCGCAGAGTTTGCGCCCGCGGAGGCTGACGAGGCGTCAGCTGCTTCCCCGCACCAGCAGTTCGAAGCCCAGATCCACCGAGTTCGCGGCGGGCACCTCCCCGCGCATCAAGCCCAGCAGCATCTGCGCACTCGCCTCGCCCATTGCTTTGCGAGGGGTGCGCACGGTGGTCAGCGGCGGCACCATCTGGTCGCTGCCCGAGAGGTCGTTGAAGCCGGCCACCGCGATGCGGCCGGGCACGTCCACACCCAGGCGCAGCGCGGTGAGCAGTCCACCTTGCGCGAGGTCGTCGTTGCAGAAGAACACGGCGTCCACTTCGGGGCGGGTGCGCAGCAGGTCCTCAAGCAGCTCACCACCGAGCCGCATCGACGACGGTTGCGGGCTCAACAATTCGAGCCTGGCGTCGTACAGGCCGTGCTCGCGCAGGCAGCGGCGGTAGCCTTCGGCTCGCTGCAGGGTGCGCGGGTCGAGCTGGGCCGCCACAAAGGCGATGCGCTGGCGGCCGCGTTGCACCAGGTGTTCGGTGATGGCGTGGCCGGCTTCGGTTTGGGAGAAGCCCACGCAGTACACGTTGGGCGCTTGCGTGAGTTCCATCAAATACACGCAGGGCACGCCGCTGCCCGCGATCATCTGGCGCGCGGCTTCGGTGCGATCGAAGCCGGTGAGCAGCAGGCCGGCCGGGCGGTGCGCGAGGTAGCTGCGCAGCAGCTGTTCTTCTTCTTGCGGCTCGTAGTGCGTCACGCCGATCATGGGCTGGTAGCCGTGGGGCAGCAGGGTGCGGTGCACAGCTTCAAGCACATCGACAAACAGCGCGTTGGACAACAGCGGCACCAGCACCGGCACCTGCGTGCTGCGCTGCGAGGCCAGCGCCCGCGCGGCGGGGTCGGGCACGTAGCCGAGTTGGTCGGCCGCGCGCTTGACGCGCTCCACCAGATCGGCCGCCACGCCGCGCTCTCCACGCAAGGCGCGAGAGGCGGTGATGGGGCTGACTTCGGCGGCCAGCGCCACGTCGCTGAGGGTGGTGCGCCCGCTGTGGCGGCGCTTGCGTTCGGTCGGTTCCAAGGGTTTTCCCGGTATTTGGTGCGGATCGTGTGGCGTTAGGATAGCGCTGTCCAAGGCCCTGCGCCACCCGAATTTACCCTGAATGGTCGGTGTTTCTCGGGGAGGCAACCGACGGACCACGGCGAAGCCACCCTCGCGATTCGCTCCTTTTTTAGCCCAATGGGATAGCGCTACCAAATGAAGAACCTGCCCGAAAACAGCTCCCTCGTCGTCATGGGCGTGGCGGGTTGTGGCAAATCCAGCCTGGGTCAGCGGTGTGCCGAGGCGCTGGGCCTGCCGCTGCTCGAAGGCGATGACTTTCATTCCGAGAGCAATGTGACCAAGATGCGCAGCGGCACGCCGCTGAGCGACGACGACCGCGCGGCCTGGCTGGAGGCGTTGGCCACGCAGTTGCAGGCGCATCCACAAGGCGTGGTGCTGACCTGCTCGGCGCTCAAGCAGCGCTACCGCGAGCGCCTGCGCGCCGCCGCCCCCGGCCTGCGCTTCGTGTTTCTCGACCTCACGCAAGACCAGGCCCGTGCCCGCGTGGCTGCGCGACCCGCGCACCTGTTCCCGGTGAGCCTGGTGGCCAGCCAGTTCGCCGCGCTGGAAGACCCGCGCTTTGAACCCGGTGTGTTGCGCCTGGACGCCACGCAACCGTTGAAAGACCTGGGCTCGGCCGTGGTGCGCTGGGTGCGCAGCGCACCCGCCCCCGCCACCCTGGAGAGCCGCTCATGAAATCGGGCCATGTTTTGAAACACGGGGCCGAAGCCCTGCTCGCGCTGTGCCTGGCCGGCATGGTGGTGTGTGTGTTGGGCAACGTGGTGCTGCGCTACGGTTTCAACAGCGGCATCAACGCCACCGAAGAACTCTCGCGCCTGCTGTTCGTGTGGATGGTGTTCTTGGGCGCAACCGCCGCTTACCCGCTGGGCCAGCACATGGCCTTCACCAGCCTGGTGGGGGCGCTGCGCGACAAGCCCGCGCTGTTCGCCACCGCGACGCTGGCCATCCGCCTGCTGGTGCTGCTGGCTTGTGTGTTGCTGGGCCGGGGCGCCTGGCAGCAGGTGGTGGTGGGCATGGAGAGCAATTCGGTGGTGCTCGGTTACCCGGTGGCGCTGTTGCCGCTGCCCGCGCTGCTGTGTTCGTTGGCCATCGGCCTCATGGTGCTGATCGAGATCGTGCGGCGCACGCCGCTCGACCTGGGCCACCAGGCCGAGATGGAGTAGGACCATGACCGTTGAAGCAATGGCCTTCGTGGTCTTCATCGCCGGCATGGTGGTGCTCATGGGCATCGGCATGAACATGGCGTTTGCCTTGTTGCTCACCGGGGCCGCCATGGCCTGGGTGATGGATTTCTGGGACACGCAGTTGCTGGCCCAGAACATGGTGGCCGGTGTCGACAGCTTTCCGCTGCTGGCCGTGCCCTTCTTCATCCTCGCGGGTGAGCTCATGAACACGGGCGGCATCAGCAAACGCATCATCGACATGGCGCAGGCCTGGGTCGGCCATGTGCGCGGCGGGCTGGGTTATGTGGCCATCGGCGCGGCGGTGTTGCTCTCGGCCATGTCCGGCTCGGCGCTGGCCGACGCGGCGGCCATGTCGGCCATCTTGCTGCCCATGATGCGCAAGCACGGTTACCCGGTGGCCTCGTCCGCCGGCCTCATTGCCGCGGGCAGTGTCATCGGCCCGATCATCCCGCCGTCGATGGCCTTCGTGATCTACGGCGTGACCACCAACACCTCGATCTCCGCGCTGTTCATCTCGGGCATCGTGCCCGGCTTGATCATGGGTGTGGCGCTGGTGCTGGCGTGGCGCGTGGTGCTGCGCAAGATGACGCTGACCAGTTCGCCCCCGGTGCCCATGGCCGAGCGCCTGCGCCTCACCGCCCGCGCGTTCTGGGCCCTGCTCATGCCGGTGATCATCATTGGCGGCATGAAGAGCGGTGTGTTCACGCCCACCGAAGCCGCCGTGGTGGCCGCCGCCTACGCGCTGACCATTGCGCTTTTCGTGCACCGCGAAATGCGCCTGCCCGAGGTGTACGGCGTGCTGGTGCGCGCGGCGAGCACCACCTCGGTGGTCATGTTCCTGTGTGCCGGCGCGGCCGTGGCCAGCTACATGATCACGCTGGCCGACCTGCCGTCCACACTCACCGGCTGGCTCGGCCCGCTGGTGGAACACCCGCGCCTGCTCATGGTCACCATGATGATCGTGCTGGTGCTCATCGGCACCGCGCTCGACCTCACGCCCACCATCCTGATCTTCGCGCCGGTCATGCTGCCCATCGCCGTCAAGGCGGGCATCGACCCGGTGTACTTCGGCCTCATGTTCGTGCTCAACGGCGCCATCGGCCTCGTCACGCCGCCGGTGGGCACGGTGCTCAACGTGGTGGCCGGCGTCGGGCGCCTGCCCATGCACCAGGTCATCAAGGGCGTGAACCCGTTTCTCTTCACCTACATCCTCGTGCTCGCCCTGTTCATCGTGTTTCCGCAGATCGTCACCGCGCCCGTGGCGTGGATGCGTTGATCCCTCACCCTTTCACCCCTCACCACTCCAAGGAGACTGTCATGACCCTGTTCCGTCGCACCCTCATCGCCGCCACCGCCGCGGCCGCCTTCGCTGCGCCCTTCGCAGCGCTCGCGCAAGACATCAAACCTCGCATCATCCGTTTCGGTTACGGCCTGAACGAAATCTCCAACCAGGGCCGCGCCACCAAGATGTTCGCCGAAGAAGTTGAAAAAGCTTCGGGCGGCAAGATGAAGATCCGCGCCATCGGTGCGGCCGCGCTGGGCTCCGACGTGCAGATGCAGCAGGCCCTGATCGGCGGCGCGCAAGAGATGATGGTGGGCTCCACCGCCACGCTGGTGGGCATCACCAAGGAAATGGCGCTGTGGGACACGCCTTTCCTGTTCAACAACGCGCAAGAGGCCGACGTGGTGCTGGACGGCCCGGTGGGCCAGAAGGTCATGGACAAGCTGCAGGAGAAGGGGCTCGTGGGCCTGGTGTACTGGGAAAACGGTTTCCGAAACCTCACCAACAACAAGCGCGCGGTGACCAAGCTGGAAGACATGGACGGCATCAAGCTGCGCGTGATGCAGAACAACGTCTTCATCGACAGCTTCAAGACCCTGGGCGCCAACGCCGTGCCGCTGCCGTTCTCCGAGCTCTTCACCGCGCTGGAGACCAAGACGGTGGATGGCCAGGAGAACCCGTACAACACCATCCTCTCCAGCAAGTTCTACGAGGTGCAGAAGTACCTGACGGTGACCAACCACGTCTACAGTCCCTGGATCGTGACCGTGAGCAAGAAGTACTGGGACCAGCTCAGCAAGGACGAGCAAAAGGTGCTGATGGACGCCGCGAAGAAGAGTCGCGACTTCGAACGCAAGGACACGCGCGCCGAAGCCGAAAAGGCGCTGGCCGAGCTCAAGGGCAAGGGCATGCAGGTGAACCAACTCAGCCCCGCTGAAGCCGGCCGCATGCGCGACCAGCTCACCCGCATCAACGCCACCATCGCCACCAACGTGGGCATGGACCTGTGGAAGGAAACGCAGGCGGCGGTGGCCAAGGCGCGCGGCGCGAAGTAAACGCCCGAGCGCTGGTCTGAGAAAGCCGACCCCGTTTGGGGTCGGCTTTTTTCATGGTGTCGGGCGGATCATCTTGCGGGCAGGTCGCGCGACAGCAGCTCGGCGTCGAGCACACCGGGCCCCTGCGCGTGGGTGGTGGGGCGTTCGACGTGGCGCTTGACCGTGGCAATGCCTTGCGCCGGGCTGATCCAGCGGGTCTCGGTCTCGCCCGTGCTGTCTTTCCAGGAAATCTTCCAGGTCTTGAAGGTCCCGGCCGGCACGGTCACGTCTTCGAAGGCCTCGACCTTGAAATCGCGCCTCATCGGAACCCGGGCGCCGCTGGCGAAGACCGTCACCATGTACTGTGTGCTCCAGGTCTGGCCCACCGTCAGCGGCCATGCGTAGTCGATCGGTGGATCGAACGCCATGAAGGGTTTGCCGTCGGGCGTCAGGTTGGCCAGCATCGCAAAGCTCACGGGATCGTGCAGCGCCGTGCCGGCCTGCGGTGCGCCGAACGAAATCACCGGCTTGCCCTGCCAGGTGGACGGTGTGTGTGTCCACACCACCTTGCCGTCGTAGGTGCCCAGGCTGCCCGAACTCTTGCGGTGGTAGGTGAGCACAGTGCCCATGGGTGAGATCACCATGCGCTCGGCCGTTGGCGGTGGCGTGGCGCAGCCGGAGACGTTCAACAGGGTGAAGCCGGCGAGGGCCAGCAGGGCGGCGGACAGGGGGGTGGGACGTGGGTGCATGTTGGCTCCAGAGCGGTTGGTTTGCAGACGGGCCATTGCCCTTGCGAAATCCACTCTAGGCAGGCCTTCGCCGCGCCCACTGAGCAAACTCAATCACCCGCCGCGTGCCATCGCGGCGGGTTTGATCTGTGTCAAACCTTGCGCTGTTCCATCGCCTTGGCCATCGTCTTGCCCAGTTCCACGCCCCACTGGTCGAACGCGTTGATGCGCCAGATCGCGGCCTGGGTGAAGACCTTGTGTTCGTACAGCGCGATCAGGGCGCCCAGGCGCATCGGGTCCAGCCGGTCGAGCCACAGCAGGTTGCTCGGAATGTTGCCCTCGAACGTGCGGTGCGGCGCCATGGCGGCCGCGTCGGCTTCGCTCATGCCGTCCTTCATCAGCGCGGCTTGTGTGTCCTGCAGCGAGCGTCCGCAGGCCATGGCCTGGGCCTGGGCGCGCAGGTTGAGGTTGACGACGCCGTGGTGCGTGGCGGCCATGGGCAGCGGCGTGTCTTCGTTCAGCACACCGATGAAATCCACCGGCACGGTGTGTCGGCCTTGGTGGATGAGCTGGAAGTAGGCGTGTTGCCCGTCGATGCCCAGGCCTCCCCAGACGATGGGGCCGGTGTCCACCGTGGTCGGCGTGCCGTCGGTGTGGGTGCGCTTGCCGTTGGACTCCATGTCCATCTGCTGCACGAAGGGGGTGAAGCGCGCCAGCCGCGAGGCGTAGGGCACGATGAGCTGGGTGGGCATCTCCAGGAAGTTGCGGTTCCAGATGCCGGTCAGCGCCAGCTGCATGGGCAGGTTTTGCGCGGGCAGTGCGGTGCAGAAATGCTCGTCCATGGCGCGCGCACCGGCCAGGAAGGCGCGGAAGTTTTCAGCGCCGACGGCGATGGCCAGCGGCAGGCCCAGCGCCGACCACACCGAGTAGCGCCCGCCCACCCAGTCCCAGAACAAGAAGGTGCGCTCGCTCGGGTAGCCCAGCCTGGCGGCCTGTGCCGGGCTCGCGGTGATGGCCACGAGGTGTTTGGACAAAGCCTCGGGTGGGCAGCCGTGGTCGGTCAGCCAGCGTTGCGCGCTGGCGGCGTTGGTCAGCGTTTCCTGCGTGGTGAAGGTCTTGCTGGAGACCACGAGCAGGGTGCGCTTCGCGTCGAGACCACGCAGCACGCTCCACAGCGCCCACGCGTCGGGGTTGGAAACGCAGTGCACGCGCACACCGGGCACGGCCGGGGCCGCCAGGTGGGCCAGGGCCTCGATGGCCATGCGCGGGCCGAGGTCGGAGCCGCCGATGCCGATGTTCACCACGTCGGTGATGGCCTCGCCCGAGAAGCCGAGCACGGCGCCCGCGTTCAGCGCCTGGGCAAAGTCGCACACACGCGCCAGCTCGCGTTGCACATCGGCCTGCACCGCATTGCCCCAGGGGCCGGCGTGCAGCGGGTCGCCCCGCAGTGCCACGTGCAACACCGGGCGGTCCTCGGTGGTGTTGATGGTGTCGCCGCGGAACATGGCGTCGCGCTGCGCCGCCACGTCGGATTGTTCGGCCAGCGCGAGCAGTGCCTGCTGGATGGCTGGTGTGAGGCGCTGGCGGCTGGCGTCCAGGGCAATGCCCGCGGCAGTCAAGCCCATGCGGTGCTCGCGGTGGCTGTCGGTGAGCAGTTCGCGCAGGTGCGGCGTGGGGCTGGCGGCCAGTGTCTGCAGTTGCTGCCAGGCGGGCAGGGTGGTGGGCAGTTTCATGGATGGCGTCTCTCTCAGTTGGGCGCGGCCATCGCGGTGGCCTCGCGCGCCAGTTTCGTGATGCCGGCCCAGTCTCCGTTGCGCAGCAGATCGGCCGGGGTGAGCCACGAGCCACCGGCCATGGCCACATTGGGCAGTTTCAGAAAGTCGCGCAGGTTGTCCACGCTCACGCCGCCGGTGGGGCAGAAGCGCACGTCGGGCAGCGGCGCGCCGAGCGCCTTGAGCATGCCGATGCCACCGGCCTGCGAGGCGGGGAAGAGTTTCATGAGCGTGAAGCCGTGGTCGCGTGCGCGCATGACTTCGCCGGGTGTCATCACACCGGGGATGAAGGGCAGGTTCGCTTCGCGCACGGCGTGCACGAGTTCGTCGGTGCAGCCCGGCGACAGGGCGAAGCTGGCGCCGGCCGCGACCACCTGCCTGACTTCGGCGACACGCGTGACGGTGCCGGCACCCAGGTGCATCTGCGGCACGGCGCGCGCGACGGCTTCCATGGCGTGCAGGGCCACGTTGGAGCGCAGGGTGATCTCCATCACATCGATGCCGCCTTCCAACAGGGCGTGGGCCAGCGGCACGGCGTGGGCCGCGTCGTTGAGCACGATCACGGGGACGACGCGCGAGGTGAAAGCGGGGCGGGTGAAGCAGGTGGTCATGGTGTTCCTTGGGGTTCAGCCAAACAGCGGCGATGCGCCGAGCTCGGCCACGCTGGCGTGCTGGCGGAACATGGCGAACAGCTCTCGGCCGGTGCCGTGCTGGTTGGCGCTGAGGTCGGGGTGGTGCAGCTCGCGCGCGTTGAAGGTGTCAACGTCCACCTCCAGTTCGAGCACGCCGCGCTCGCAGTCCAGCGTGATCCAGTCGCCGTCTTTCACGCGTGCGATCGGGCCGTTGGCCAGGGCCTCGGGGCTGAGGTGGATGGCCGCGGGCACCTTGCCCGAGGCGCCGGACATGCGGCCGTCGGTGACCAGCGCCACCTTGAAGCCCTTGTCCTGCAGCACGGCCAGCGGCGGCGTGAGCTTGTGCAGCTCGGGCATGCCGTTGGCGCGTGGGCCCTGGTAGCGCACCACGGCGATGAAGTCGCGCTCGAGTTCGCCGGCATTGAACAGCGCCAGCAGGTCTTGCTGGTCGCTCACGACCACGGCCTGAGCACGCACCACGCGGTGCTCGGGTTTCACGGCGGACACCTTCACCACGCTGCGGCCCAGGTTGCCCTGCAGCAGGCGCAGGCCGCCGTCGGCGCTGAAGGGCTCGGCCACCGGGCGCACCACCGAGGTGTCGCCGCTCTGCGTGGGCACCGGGCGCCATGCCAGTTGGCCATCGTCCAGCCAAGGCTCTTGTGTGTAGGCCTGCAGGCCGTAGCCCATGACCGTGGCCACGTCGGCGTGCAAGAGTCCGGCGTCAAGCAACTGCCGCATGAGGTAGCCCATGCCGCCGGCGGCGTGGAAGTGGTTCACGTCGGCGCTGCCGTTGGGGTACACACGCGCCAGCAGCGGAATCACGTGCGAGAGCTCGGCGAAATCGTCCCAGTCCACCAGCACACCGGCGGCGCGCGACATGGCCACGAGGTGCAGCGTGTGGTTGGTCGAACCGCCCGTGGCGAGCAGGCCGATGATGCCGTTGACCAGGGTTTTTTCGGTCACGATGTCGGCCATGCAGATGGCCGGTTCACCTGTGCGCCCGGTGTTGGCCACGGAGCGCTTCACGGCCTCGGCGGTGAGCGCATCGCGCAGCGGTGTGCCGGGATTCACAAACGACGCGCCGGGCAGGTGCAGGCCCATGATTTCCATCAGCATCTGGTTGCTGTTGGCGGTGCCGTAGAACGTGCAGGTGCCGGGGCTGTGGTAGGCCTGCGCTTCCGATTCGAGCAGGGCCTCGCGCCCCACCAGGCCCTGGGCGTACTGCTGGCGCACCTTGGCCTTGGCGTCATTGGACAGGCCCGAGGTCATGGGGCCGGCGGGCACGAACACGTTGCTCAGGTGGCCGAACTGCAGCGCACCCATGAAGAGGCCGGGCACGATCTTGTCGCAGATGCCGAGGAACAGTGCGGCGTCGAACACGTTGTGCGAGAGCGCCACCGCGGTGGACAGGGCGATCACGTCGCGCGAGAACAGCGAGAGCTCCATGCCGGACGCACCCTGGGTGACGCCGTCGCACATGGCGGGTACGCCGCCGGCCACCTGCACCGTCACGCCCAGGCCGTGGGCGATGCCGCGGATCTGCTGCGGGTAGGTCTCGTAGGGCTGGTGGGCCGAGAGCATGTCGTTGTAGGCGGTGACGATGCCGAGGTGCGGCGCACGTTCGGCGTGGATCTTGAGCTTGTCGGACGCCGGCAGCGCGGCCGTGGTGTGGGCCATGTTGGCGCAGCCCATGCCGGCGCGCTGGGTGCCGGTCTTGCGCTGTGCGGCCATGGAGGCCAGGTAGGCGGCTCGGGTGGAGGCGCTGCGTTCAATGATGCGTTCGGTGACGCGTTGCAGCGTCGGGTGCAGTGTGGTCATGATGTCTCCGATTCAATTCAAGTGAACACCGCGGAACGGGCTTTGCCCGGCCGCAGGTGTTGCCCCCTGGAGGGGGGATGCGGCTACACGCAGTGACAAAGCGACGGGGGTGGTCATCAAGAAAGCCAGACACTCACGGGCGTCTGGTGCTGGTTGAGGATGAGCGACACCGGCAGGGCTTCGTCGGCGCCGAGGCGGGCTTGCTGGAACACGGCCAGCTTGCTGGCGCCGCTGATCGCCAGCGCGAGTTCGCGCGTGGCCAGCAGGGCGGGCAGGGTGAGGGTGAGGCGCGCGTGGGGCGCCGTGGCCGGGCGAACCCAGGCCACCGGGCCGCTGCTGTACAGCGCCTGGTTCAGACCGGGCGCGCCGGGGAACAGCGACGCGGTGTGGCCGTCGTCGCCCATGCCGAGCACCGCCATGTCCATCGGCCAGGGCTGGGTGGCCAGGCGGCGGTTGGCGGCGTCCACCAGGCGGATGAGCGCTGGTTCATCCAGCGTGTCGGGCAGCGTGTCAAAGAAGGGAACGAAGGTGGCCGCTGCAGCGTCGTCTTTCAGCAGGTGCTGGCGCACCAGCGCGGTGTTGCTGTCGGCGTGGTCGTGCGGCACGCAGCGTTCGTCCACCAGCAGCACGGTCACGCGTTTCCACTCCAGCGGCAGCACGCGCAGCGCTTCAAACAGCGCGATGGGCGACTTGCCACCCGAGACCGCCAGCACGGCGTGTCCGCGCAGGTTGATGGCCAGGTGCAGGCTTTGCGCGATGGTGTCGGCGAGTTGCCAGGCCAGCTCGGCGGCCGAGTTGCAGGCGTGCTCTTTCATGATTCTTCCACCCAGGCCGAGCCTTCGCGCGCCATCAGGGCCGACGAGGCCGCCGGGCCCCAACTGCCTGCGGTGTAGGCCTTGGGCTTCTCGTTCAGGTTCTTCCAGCCGTCCAGGATGGGCTCGACCCAGGTCCATGCGGCTTCGAGTTCGTCGCGGCGCATGAAGTGCGTGAGGCGGCCCTTGATCACGTCCATGAGCAGGCGCTCATAGGCTTCGGCGCGGCGCGCGCTGAAGGCGGATTCGAGGTCCAGGTTCAGGCTCACCGGGCGCAGACGCATGCCGCTGCCGGGTTCCTTGGCCATCATCTGCAGCTGCACGTGTTCTTCGGGCTGCAGGCGGATCATGAGCCGGTTGACCGGCTGGCGTGGTGCGTCCGGAAAGATGGTGTAGGGCAGGTCGGCGAACTCGATCACGATTTCCGAGCGACGCTCGGCCATGCGTTTGCCGGTGCGCAGAAAGATCGGCACGTTGGCCCAGCGCCAGTTGTTGATGTGGGCGCGCAGGGCCACGAAAGTTTCGGTCGCGCTGTCGGGCGGCACGTTGTCTTCCTGGTGGTAGCCCACCGCCTTGTCGCCGTTGGAGGCGCCCGCGGTGTACTGCCCGCGCACCGTGTCGCGCGCCACGTCGGCCACGGTCATGGGGCGCAGCGAGCGCAGCACCTTGAGCTTTTCGTCCCGCACAGCGTCGGGGTCGAGCGAGACCGGCGGCTCCATGGCCACGATGCACAGCAGCTGCAACAGGTGGTTCTGCAGCATGTCGCGCAGCGCGCCGGTGCCGTCGTAGAAGCCGGCGCGGCTGCCCACGCCCACCGATTCGGCCACCGTGATCTGCACGCTCTTGATGTAGGGGCTGCGCCAGAGCGGTTCGAAGATGGTGTTGCCGAAGCGCAGCACCATGAGGTTCTGCACCGTCTCCTTGCCGAGGTAGTGGTCGATGCGGAAGGTCTGCGCCTCGCTGAAAAAGCGGCCAACTTCCTCGTTGATCTGGCGCGCCGAAGCCAGGTCGTGGCCGAGGGGTTTTTCAAGCACCACGCGCGAGCGCGCATCGATCAGGTCGGCGCTGGCGAGGTGGGCACAGATGCCGGTGAACAGCGTGGGGGCGGTGGCCAGGTAGTAGACGCGGTCGGAGCCGTTCTGCAGCGCCGCGCCCAGGGCCGCGAAGTCGGCGGGTTGTGTCGCGTCCAGGCACACATAGCCCAGCCGGTCCTTGAAGGCGGTCCAGGCCGCGTCGTCCAGCGCTTCGGCGTCGATGAAGCCGCGCACCTTGTCGTCGACGAAGGCGGTGAAGGTGTTGCGGTCCCAGGGCTGGCGACCGAGTGCGAGGATGCGCGTGGCCTCGGGCAGGTTGTGGTGCAGGTGCGCCATGTAGAGCGCGGGCAGCAGTTTGCGCACCGAGAGGTCGCCCGCGCCACCGAAGATCACCAGGTCGAGCGGAACCTGGGGGGCGGAGGTGGCGGCGGTGGGGCTTGAGGTGACCATGGATCTAATCAAGTTACTTGATAAAACGGGATCGTAATGTAATTAAGTTACATAACGGGTACAGGATGCCAACGCCTGCCCGGCAGGGCATGGGGCGTTGCCTCCACCTTAACCGCCGAAGCGGCGCGCGCCCAGTCAGAGGGTGCGAAAAACCGGTGGCTGGGCCGTGGTGCGGGCCACCACCTCGGCCAGGCTGGGCGGGGTGCAGCCGGTTTGCATCACGCACAGGCTGGCGCTGGCCACGGCGTGCGCCAGCAAGTGTTTCGCGTCGGTGGCGTCCAGCCGCAGTTCGTCGGCTCGGGTGGCGTGGTGCATGGCCGGGCGCTGCAGCAAAGCCACCAGCAGACCGGCCAGAAAACAGTCGCCCGCGCCCACCGTGTCGACCACCGTGACCGGCGCCGACTCGGCGCTGTGCCAGGCCCGGCCATCGCGCGTCAGCAGCACCGCACCGCCCGCGCCCAGGGTGAGCGCCAGCCACTGCGCGGACGTGCTGGCCAGCAGCGCGCCGGCCTGGTGCATGGCGTCTGCGCCATCGATGCCCAGCGTGTCGAGGTCGTCGTCGCTCACCTTGATCAGGTGGGCCTGCTGCAGGGCGGCCATCACGCTGGCACGGTAGGCATCCATGTCGGGCACCACGGCCGGGCGCAGGTTGGCGTCCACCACCACCAGGCGCCCTGCGGCGCGCTGGGCCCGCAGCCAGGGCAGGTAGTGGGCGCTGTCCTCGGCCGCCAGCGCCAGGCAGCCGGTGACGGTGATGCGAAGGCCCGGATGGGCTTCGCAGGCGGCGATCAAACCCTGCGCCGTCACCTGCCGGTCGGCCACGCCCTCACGGTAGAAGCTGTAGCTGGCCTTGCCCTGGTCGTCCAGACCCACCACCGCGAGCGACGTGGGCTCGTGCGCCGGTTGCGGCTGGGCGAGCGTCACGCCGGCCTGCGCGATGCCGTTGGCCAGGAGTCGGCCGAAGCGATCGGCCGCGAGCGGGTTGAGGTAGAGCGTGCCCACCCCTTGCAGGCCAAGGGCGCGCGTGAGGTTGTAGACCGCGCCGCCCGCGCAGGGGCGCAGACGCCCGTCGGCGTCTTCGATCAGATCGATGAGGGCTTCGCCAGCGGTGGCGACTTGAACGGCTCCGGGGATGCTAGGGAAAACCATAACTAAATCCAGTTGATTTATTAACCTGAGTCGAAATATAGTCCAACCACACCGCAACGGGCCTCGTGAAAACCCCAAGTGTCTGGCGGCGTGATCCTTGACCGATTCCTTCCACCTGAGGAGACAAACATGACCTTCCGCGCATTCACATTCGCTTCAACAGCCTGTGCCTTGTCCGTGCTCGCCCTGGCCGCTTCAACGGCCCACGCACAGGCCCAGCCCGTCATCGGCCTGATCACCAAGACCGATTCCAACCCCTTCTTCGTGAAGATGAAAGAGGGCGCCGACGCCGAGGCCAAAAAGCTCGGCGCCAAGCTGCTGACGGCGGCGGGCAAGACCGACGGCGACAACGCCGGCCAGGTGACCGCCATGGAAAACATGATCGCCGCCGGCGCCAAGACCATCCTGCTCACCCCCAGCGACGCCAAGGCCATCATCCCGGCCATCAAGCGCGCGCAGGCGCAGGGCGTGATGGTGATCGCGCTCGACAGCCCGACCGACCCCGTCAGCGCGGTGGACGGCCTCTTCGCCACCGACAACTTCAAGGCCGGTGTGCTGATCGGCCAGTACGCCAAGGCCGCGCTCGGCGGCAAGGCCCCGGTGATCGCCACGCTCGACCTGTTCCCCGGCCACCCGGTGGGCGCCCAGCGCCACAACGGTTTTCTCCAGGGCTACGGCCTGAAGTCGCTGGACGTCAAGAGCAACGACCTGGCCAAGCCGGCCGAGGTGGTGTGCATGGCCGACAGCTTCGGTGACGCGGCCAAGGGCCAGACCGGCATGGAAAACTGCCTGCAGAAGAACCCGGGCATCAACGTGGTCTACACCATCAACGAACCCGCTGCGGCTGGCGCCTACAAGGCACTCAAGGCCGCCGGCAAGGAAAAGGACGTGGTCATCGTGTCGGTGGACGGCGGCTGCGCCGGCATCAAGGACGTGGGCGCCGGCGTGATCGCCGCCACCTCGCAGCAGTACCCGCTGCGCATGGCCGCCATGGGTGTCGCCGCCGGCGTGGAATACGCCAAGACCGGCAAGAAGGTCAGCGGCTACACCGACACCGGCGTGACCCTGATCGCGGCCAAGCCGGTGGCCGGTGTGGACAGCAAGGACGTGAAAACCGGCATGGACCTCTGCTGGGGTGTGAAGTGAGGTGCTCCCCCCTGCGCCGCTGCGCGGCTTCCCCCCTCTCTGGCGCCTTCGGCTTGGAGGGGGGACGGCACCTTGGGCCGGCGGAGCCGGACCCTTGCTGCCCCTGGTCGGGGGCACTTCACTCCTGCGGACCTTGCTTCGGCGCGGTGACCGAGTTCCATCTGGGAGAACTGTCGTGAAAACCCTGGCTTCCAAACTACCCCCCATGGGCACGCTCGGGCCGTTCATTGCCCTGCTGCTGGCCTGCGCGTTCTTTGCCACGCAAAGCGACCGCTTCCTCACGCTGCAGAACTTCTCGCTGATCCTGCAGCAGGTGATGGTGGTGGGCACGATCGCCATTGGCCAGACGCTGATCATCCTGACCGCGGGCATCGACCTCTCGTGCGGGATGATCATGGCCCTGGGCAGCATCGTCATGACCAAGATGGCGGCCGACTTCGGGCTCTCGGCACCGGTGGCCATTGCCCTGGGCATAGCCGCCACCGCGCTGTTCGGCCTGGTCAATGGCCTGCTGGTGACCAAGGCCAAGCTGCCGCCCTTCATCGTTACGCTGGGCACGCTCAACATCGCGTTTGCCATCACCCAGCTCTACAGCGGCTCGCAGACCATCACCGACATCCCCGAGGGCATGAACTGGCTGGGCCAGTCGTTTCGCATCGGCGGCACCAACGTGCTCTACGGCGTGATCCTGATGCTGGTGCTCTACCTCGTGACCTGGCTCGCTTTGCGCGAGACCGCGCCCGGACGCCACATCTATGCGGTGGGCAACAGCCCCGAGGCCACACGGCTGACCGGCATTTCCACCGACAAGGTGCTGCTGGGCGTGTACGTGGCGGCCGGCGTGTTCTACGGCATCGCGTCCATGCTCAGCGTGGCGCGCATCGGCGCGGGTGACCCCAATGCCGGGCAGACCGAGAACCTCGACGCCATCACCGCCGTGGTGCTGGGCGGCACCAGCCTGTTTGGCGGGCGCGGCATCCTGCTGGGCACGCTGGTGGGCGCGCTCATCGTGGGTGTGTTCCGCAACGGCCTCACGCTCATGGGCGTGAGTTCGGTCTACCAGATCCTGGTCACCGGCATCCTGGTGATCCTCGCGGTCGCAACGGATCAGATGTCCCGCAAAGGAGTGCGCTGATGAACCCGAATGCACCTTTGGTGATCCAGGCCAGGGGCCTGGTGAAACGCTACGGCCAGGTCACCGCACTCGACGGCGCCGACTTCGAATTGCGCGCCGGTGAGATCCTGGCCGTGATCGGCGACAACGGCGCCGGCAAATCGAGCCTGATCAAGGCCTTGTCGGGCGCGACCATTCCCGACGAAGGCCAGATCTTTCTGGACGGCCAGCCCATCCACTTCAAGAGCCCGATCGACGCGCGCCGCGCCGGGATTGAAACGGTCTACCAGGACCTCGCCGTGGCCCCGGCCATGACGATTGCCGAGAACCTGTTTCTTGGCCGCGAGATCCTGCGCCCAGGCTTCCTGGGCAGCTTCCTGCGCATGATGGACAAAAAGAAAATGCTGAGCGAGAGCATCTCGCGCATGAACGATCTGAAGGTCGGCATCCGCTACATGACGCAGGCGGTGGAAACGCTCTCGGGCGGCCAGCGCCAGTGTGTGGCGGTGGCGCGCGCGGCGGCCTTCGCGCAGCACGTGGTGATCATGGACGAGCCCACCGCCGCGCTGGGCGTGAAGGAGGGCAACATGGTGCTGGAGCTGATCCGCCGCGTGCGCGACAAGGGCCTGCCGGTGATCCTGATCAGCCACAACATGCCGCACGTGTTCGAGATCGCCGACCGCATCCACATCGCGCGCCTGGGCAAACGCGCGGCGGTGGTCAACCCCAAGGTGATCAGCATGAGCGACACCGTGGCCGTGATGACCGGCGCCAAGCTGGCCGAAGAACTGCCTGCCGAGGCACTGGCCTGACCATGCTCAAAGGCATCGATCCCCTGCTCAGCCCCGAGCTGCTCAAGTTGCTGGCCGAGATGGGCCACGACGACGCGCTGGTGCTGGCCGACGCGAATTTCACCGCCATGAGCCTGGGCGCGGGCAAGACCGTGCTGCGCCTGCCGGGCGTGGGCATGGCGCGCACGGTGCAGGCCGTGGCCAGCGTGCTGCCGTTGGCGGCCGACGTGCCGCAGCCCGTGGCCTACATGCAGGTGGGCGGCACCGAGGCGCCTTACAGGTCGGCCCTGCAGCGCGAGACGCTCTCCGTGCTGGCCGCTGAAGGCCTGCGTGATGACCAGGCCGAAGCGGTGGAGCGGTTCGCGTTTTACGAGCGCGTGAAAAGGGCCTACGCCATCGTCGTCACCGGCGAGCTGCAGCCCTGGGGCAACTTCATCCTGCGCAAGGGTGTCATCGGCGACACTTTGCGCACCTGAATCCGACACCGAACCCGACGCAGTGAACAACGAAGACGCCGCCGCCGAAGCCTTGCCCGACACCGAACCGGGTGACCAGCCGCGCCTGCGCCCGCGCGGCTCCAACCAGGTGGGCATGCGCCAGTTCAACGAGCGGGTGGTGCTGCAGGCGCTGCGCGTGCACGGCAGCCTGGCCAAGGCCGACATCGCGCGCCTGACCGGGCTCACGGCCCAGACCATCGGCCTGATCACCGCGCGGCTCGACGAAGACCAGTTGCTGCGTCGTGAGGCACCCGTGCGCGGGCGCGTGGGCCAGCCCTCGGTGCCACTGGGCCTGCACCCGGACGGCGCGTTCGCCATCGGCATCAAGATCGGCCGGCGAAGCGCCGACTGGCTGCTGGTGGACTTCACCGGACAGGTGCGCGAACGCCTCGTGCTGGACTACGCCTTCCCCGACATCCCGGTGCTGCTGCCCGCGATCAAGACCAACCTCAACCGACTGCTCAAGAAACTCGGCCCGCTGAGCGACCGCGTGGTGGGTGTGGGCGTGGCGGCACCGTTCCAACTGGGGGGCTGGCACCGCATGCTGGGCCTCACGGCCGAACAATCGCAAGCCTGGAACCAGATCGACCTGGGCGCCGAGGTGCAGAAGCTCACCGAGCTGCCGGTGAATTTTGCCAAGGACACCTCGGCCGCCTGTGTGGCCGAACTGCTGCAGGGCCGCGGGCGCGACATCCGCAGTTTTCTCTACTTGTTCATGGACACCTTTGTGGGGGGTGGTCTGGTGCTCGACTCGCACCTGCACCGCGGCATCCACGGCAACGCGGGCGCGGTGGCATCACTCCCGCTGCGCGTGGCGCAGGGCGGAGAGCTGGCGCCGCAACTCATTGGCGAAGCCTCGCTGTGGGACCTGGAGCAGCGCTTTCGCCAGCACGGCCTGGACCCGATGGCGGCCTACGACGCGCGGGCCCTGCAATCGCCCTGGCTGCCGTACAGCCAGGAGTGGATGACACGCGCCGCGCCGGCGCTGGCGCAGTGCGTGGTCTCGGGCACGGCGTTTCTCGATGTCGAGGCGGTGGTGATGGACGGCGCGGTGGCGCCCGACCTGTTGCGCGCCCTGTGCGAGGCCACGCGCGCGGCGCTGGCGGCCTACAACTGGGAGGGCCTGCACCGCCCGCGCCTGGAGCTGGGCAGCATCGGCTCGGACGCGCGTGCACTGGGCGGTGCGTTGCTGCCGCTGCACACCTGCTTCGCGCCCGACCACGACGTGATCCTCAAGGTCTGAGAACCTCAGGCGGGCTGCAACCCGTTGGCGGTGAGGTGCAGCACGCGCTGCGCGCGCGCGGCGGCGGCTGTTGAATGTGTGACCAGCACCAGCGCCGCGCCGCTCTCGCGGGCCTGCTGCTCCAGCACGCCCATCACCTGCGCGGCGGTGCCCGGGTCGAGGTTGCCGGTGGGTTCGTCGGCCAGCAGCAGGCCGGGGCGGTGCACCAGCGCGCGGGCAATCGCCACGCGCTGCAACTGACCGCCCGAGAGCTCGGCCGGCAATCGCGCGCCCAGATCGCCCAGGCCCACGGCGTCCAGCATCTGCTGCACACGCGCGGTGTCGGGCCGGCCCAGGAGCAGCAGGGGCAGGCCCACGTTCTGCGCCACGTCCAGGTGCGGCAGCACGTGAAAGGCCTGGAACACAAAACCCAGATGCTCCCGGCGCCAGTGCGCGCGCTGCGTGTCGCTGAGTCCACCGAGGTCCACGCCGGCGTGGCTGATGCGGCCTTCGCTCCAGTCGTCCAACGCGGCCAGGCAGTTGAGCAGGCTCGATTTGCCCACGCCCGATTCGCCCACGATGGCGATGAACTCGCCCGGTGCCACGGTGAGGTTCACGCCGCTGAAGACGGTGGTGGTGCCGTAGCGTTTGCCGAGCTGTTCAACGATGAGGGACATGCAGATCACATGGGTGCGCCCAGCAGGGCTTGCACCGATTCGAGCACGCGCGCCCGTGCGTCGGGCGCGTCGCACGCAATGACCTTGCGCTGTGACATGGAGCGCAGCCAGGTGAGCTGGCGTTTGGCGAGCTGGCGCGTGGCCGCCACGCCGAGTTCGCGCAGCTCGGCGACCTGCGCCGGCTTGAGTGTGTTGCCATAGGCATCGAGCAGATCCCAGGCCTGGCGGTAGCCCACGCAGCGCATGGAGGGCAGGTCGGTGGAGAGGTCGCCGCGCGCGCGCAGGCGCTTCACTTCGATGATGAAGCCCTCGGCCAGCATGGCGTCGAAGCGCTGCGCGATGCGCGCGTGCAGCCAGGCGCGGTCATGGGGTTCCAGCGAGATCAGGTGCTCGGGTGCGAGCGGGCTGTCGGGGTTGTGCGTGCGCCCGGTCTGAAAACTGGAGAGCGGCTTGCCCGAAACCTCGAACACCTCAAGCGCGCGCTGGATGCGCTGCGAATCGAAAGGCGGCAGGCGCGAGGCGGTCACCGGGTCCACCCGCGCCAGCTCGGCGTGCAGCGCGGGCCAGCCGAGCGTTGCAGCACGCGCATCGATCGCTCCTCTCACCGCAGCGTCGGCCTGCGGCATGTCGTCCAGACCCACGAGCAGCGCCTTGAAATACAGCATGGTGCCGCCCACCAGCAAGGCGGTGCGGCCACGGCCGTTGATCTCGCCCACCAGGCGCGTGGTGTCGCGCACGAAGTCGGCGGCGCTGTAGCTCTGCAACGGGTCGAGGATGTCGATCAGGTGGTGCGGCACCTGGGCCAGCTCGGCGGCCGTGGGCTTGGCTGTGCCGATGTTCATGCCGCGGTAGACCAGGGCCGAGTCGACGCTGATGATTTCCACCGGCCAGCGCTGTGCGATGGCCAGCGAGGCCGCACTCTTGCCGCTGGCGGTGGGGCCAGCCAGGCCGATGCAGGACACGAGGGCCATGGTCTGGGTCAGCCTTGCGTCACGTCGGCGGGTGCCAGGCGCTCGGGCCCGGGCCGGCTTTCGCCGAAGCGCTGCACCAGCGTCCAGGCGGCGAGCGCAATGAGCACGCTCCAGAACCAGATGCCGTTGGTGAGCGGCAGCACGGTGCCGGTGCCGGCCTGGATGGCAGCGAGGCTCTGGCCCAGCCATCCACCCACCACAAAGGCCGCGATCATCATGATGAAACCCGCGAGTGCGGAGGCCGCGCCCGCCGCTTGCGGGAACGGCCCGACGGCTCCGCTCTGGCCGCAGGGCTGGTGCACGCCGTGGCCCATCATGAACAAGTAGAACGGCAGCATGATGGCCCAGGCGCTTCGCACCTCCAGCAGCGCCAGCACGCCCATGCTGGTGCCGCCCGCCAAGGTGAGCACAGCGGCCAGTGCCACCGTGCGGCGCACGCCGAACGCCAGCAGCAGGCGCCGGCAGATGAAGGTGCCGACGATGTAACTCAGCGACATCGTCATCATCGTCAGGCCGTAGGCGGTTTTCGACAGACCCAGCACCTGGATGAACACGAAAGGAGAGGCGGCCAGAAACGTGAACAGGCCGCAGTACGAAGCGGCGGACAGCAGCGCAAACGCCCAGAACGTGGGATGGCGCGCGATCTGCACCCAGGTGCCCAGCAGCATGCCGGGCTGCAGCGCCCGCGGGTTCTTCGCGGCCAGCGTTTCCTTGAACCGCCAGGCGATCACGGCCAGCGTGATGGCGCCGAACACGGCCACGGCCATCAGCGACAGGCGCCAGCCCAGCAGGTCGGACAAGAAGCCCCCCAGCGGCGCGCTGGCGCAGGCGATCACGCCCAGGCCGGTGAGGCCCTTGGACATCATCCGCGCGCCTTCCGTGGGTGCGTAGAGGTCGCGCACCACGGCACGTGCACACATCACGCCCGCGCCCATGGCCGCGCCCTGCACCGCGCGCCAGACGATGAGCTGTTCAATCGACGGCGAGAAGGTGCTGCCCACCGAGGCCACCACGAAGGCACTCATGCCGATCAACAGGATGGGACGGCGACCGAACCGGTCCGACAGCGGCCCCCAGAACATCTGGGACACGCCGAACGCCAGCAGCAGCGCGGTGAGCGTGAGTTGCGCTTGCGACATGGCCGCGCCAAAGCCCTCGGTGAGCGCGGGCAGGGCGGGCAGATAGAGGTCGGTGGCGATGGGCTGCAGGCCCAGCAGCAAGGAGAGTGTGAGCACCACCAGGCCGGGCGACATGGCCGGTGATGTGGGAGAAGAAGTCAGCGTGGCGGGCATCCGGTCGAGGGTAGCAGAACACCCTGCGCGAAAGCCCGGGCGCAGCGTTCAGTTCTTCACCACCCGCACATCGGGCCGCAGACCGAACAGGCTGGCCAGCGCCACCCGGTATTGCGCTTGACCCACCGAGTTGGTGTTGTGGTGAGAACCACCTTCCACCAGCACGAAGGCCTTGCGGCCCGTGGCGGCCTCGAACAGCTTGCGTCCGAGCTCCGGCTGGATCAGGCGGTCCGCACCACCGTGCACCACCAGCAGCGGCGAGCCGATCTCGGCCACACGCTTGACCGCTTCGAAGCGCTGGGTGATCAAGAGCGACACCGGCAGCCAGCCCCACTTGAAGGTGCTCACCACATCGGGGATGGAGGTGAAGGTGCCTTCGACCACCGTGCCGGCTTCGTCGGGCACCTGGGCCGCCAGTTCGATGGCGATGGCGCCACCGAGCGAATGGCCAAAGATGTAGCGCGGGCGGCCGGGGTACTTCTCACCGAGCCATTTCCATGCCGTGCGCGCGTCTTCGTAGGCCAACTCCTCGGAAGGCAGTTCATTGGTGCTTTTGCCGAAGCCGCGGTAGTCGATGGCCAGCACGGAGAAGCCGAGCTCCTGCATGCGCTGGGCGCGGAAGGCCGAGCCGGTGACGTTGAAACGGGCGCCGTGCAGATACAGCAGCACGGGTGCATCCGCGCGCTCGGTGAAGTTGTCGTTTTGCGCCCAGAGACCGTGCAGCTTGACGGGTTTGCCGGTGACGCTGGAGGTGAAATCGATCCACACGTCCTGCATGCTCTCGGCCGCGTAGGTGCCGCCGGCCCAGCTGCGGTCGGAGGGTTGGAAGATCCAGGCGCGCTGTTTCTCGTCGAGCGTGGCGCAACCGGCAAGCAGGGCCAGTGTGGCCAGCAGAAGGGCGATCAGGCGTTTCATGACGGTGATGGAGGGGCTTGCCGGGAAAAAAGTTCAGTCTTCGCTGCGCGCAGGTTTCATGCCAGCGTGCCGGGCGATCATGGCCGGAGGCCGGAATTCCCGCCAGATTCCCGACCGGCGGTCCGGCATCCCGCTGTTCAGCGACCGCGCAGGAAGAGCGCGTCCAGCTCTTTCATGCCGACCTGGCGCCAGGTGGGGCGGCCGTGGTTGCACTGGTCGGAGCGCTCGGTCACTTCCATCTGCCGCAGCAGTGCGTTCATCTCGTCGAGCGTGAGGCGCCGGTTGGCACGCACCGCGCCGTGGCAGGCCATGGTGGCCAGCAGCTCGTTGCGGGCGCGCTGCACCACGGTGCTCGCATCGTGTTGACCCAGCTCGGCGAGCACGCTGCGTGCGAGTTCCACCGGATCGCCTTGGGCCAGTGTGGTGGGCACCGCGCGCACGGCCAGCGTCTTGGGCGACAGTGCCGTGATCTCCAGTCCCAGGGTCCCGAGGACTTCCGTGCAATCCTCGACCGTGGCCACCTCGTCGGGTGTGGCAGAAAACGTGGCCGGGATCAACAGCGGCTGGCTGGCCACCTGCTGGTCGTCGAGCTGCTGCTTGAGGCGCTCGTAAACGATGCGCTCGTGGGCGGCGTGCATGTCGACCACCACCAGGCCTTGTGTGTTCTCGGCCAGGATGTAGACGCCTTGCAGCTGCGCGATGGCGCGGCCCAGCGGCCAGTCGCCGGAGGGCATGGGTGGAGGAGGGGTGAGGGATTGGACAGGCTCAGGCCGAACGGGGAGTGTGTCGCCTGTGGCGACGGTCTGCGGTTCGGAGGAGCCCGTCTCCGTTCGGGCCGAGCTGGTCGTTGCCCCTCCAGACCCGTACGCCCACAAGGCCCCCACATCACTCACCCGGTGCCCCACCTCGGGCTCCCGCGGCGCGAACGAAAACGGCGTCTGCCGTGCCGGCGGTGTCCAGGCCGGTGCAGGTTCCACGTTCGCTGCCTCGGGCGTCGCAGCCGAGCGCGGCACCGCCAGCGCCGCTTCCACGGCGTGCCGCACACCCTGGTGCACCTCACGGCCATCGCGAAAACGAACCTCGATCTTGGTCGGGTGCACGTTCACGTCCACCCGCGCCGGGTCGATGGAAACAAAGATCGCATACACCGGCTGCCGGTGGCCGTGCAGCACGTCTTCGTACGCGCTGCGCGCGGCATGGGTGATGGTCTTGTCGCGCACGTAGCGGCCGTTCACATAGGCGAATTGCCAGTCGGCGCGCGAGCGCGCCGCGTCGGGCACGCCCGCAAAGCCCCACACGCGCAGGCGCCCAGCCCCCTCGTCATCGGGCGCCTCCAGCGGCCAGTTCAGCGCCACCGCCTGCTGCACGAAGTCTTCACCCAGCACATCGGCCAGGCGCTGGCGCAGCGCGTCCATGCCGCCACCGGCCACGGCGCGCCACTGCGCCACCAGCTTGCCTTCGTGCCAGATCGCAAAGCCCACCTCGGGCCGTGCGAGCGCGTGGCGGCGCACCGCCTCGATGCAGTGCGCCAGTTCGGTGGCATCGGTCTTCAGGAATTTGCGCCGCGCCGGTGTGGCGAAGAAGAGTTCACGCACCTCGACCGTGGTGCCGGGCGCGCGTGCCGTGGGTTGCAGCTCGCCGCTGCGGCCGTCGAGCAGCCAGCCGTGGGGTTCGTCGGCCGTGTCCACGCGCGTGAGCAGCGAGACCTCGGCGATCGAGCAGATGGCGGCCAGCGCCTCGCCCCGGAAACCCATGGTGCCCACCTCCTCCAGATCGGCCAGGCTGGCGATCTTGCTGGTGGCGTGGCGCTTGAGCGCATTGGGCAGTTCGCTGCGCAGGATGCCGCAGCCGTTGTCTTCCACGCTGATGAGCCGCACGCCGCCGGCCTGCAGGCGCAGCGTGATCTGCGTGGCACCCGCATCCAGCGCGTTGTCCACCAGCTCCCGCACCACCGAAGCCGGCCGTTCGACCACCTCGCCAGCGGCGATCTGGCTGATCAGTTCATCGGGGAGTTCGCGGATGGGCCGGCGGGGCGGCTGGAAGGTGCTGGGTGGGGTTGTCACGGGCAAATTGTAGGGCGCAGGGATAATCGGCCGCTATGGAAATCCTCGCCTTTCTCATCGACTTCATCCTCAACGTCGACCAGCACCTGCAGGCCTTCGTGCAGAACTACGGCGCCTGGGTCTACGCCCTGCTGTTCCTGATCATCTTCACCGAGACCGGCGTGGTGGTCATGCCGTTTCTGCCGGGCGACTCCTTGTTGTTCGTGGTGGGCACCTTGTGTGGCGCAGGGCTGATGAGCCTGCCGCTGGCCATGGGGCTGCTGGTGGCCGCGGCGATCCTGGGTGACCAGACCAACTACTCGATTGGCCGCTATTTCGGGCCGAAGGTATTTCAGTGGGAGAACTCCAGACTTTTCAACCGCAACGCCTTCAACCAGGCGCACGCGTTCTACGAAAAATACGGCGGCATCACCATCATCCTGGCGCGCTTCATGCCCTTTGTCCGCACTTTTGCGCCGTTTGTGGCGGGTGTGGCCGAGATGACGCGCACGAAGTTCACGGCCTACAACGTGGTGGGCGCGTTGATCTGGGTGGTGGGGCTGGTGGGCGCGGGTTATCTCTTCGGCAACCTGCCGTGGGTGCAGACCAACCTGAGCAAGATCATCTGGGCCATGATTTTCATTCCCGGGCTCATTGCGATCTTCGGGGCCTGGCGGGCCCGGCAGCAGTCTTTGCGGGACGCAGGCTGAGCTTTTGTTTTGTTGTGTGCCTGGACCTCGCGGGCTCGTGAGCGCACGGCGCCCTGCTCCGCGAATGTCCCCCGGGGCCTTCGGCCCCTCCTCCTTTACTTCGCTGCGCAGAGCGCCGTGCGCTCACGAGCCTGAGGTGAACGTGGAGCCTTGCTCATGGCTGCCGATGACCGGACCAGCCGGAGAAAAAGCCCCCGACCACCGGCGCAACAGCAATTGATCAGTAGGCTTATCATTTATCTCCACACACAGACGACGCGTGAGGAGACATGAACGCACCGCAAGCCCTCGTGCGCTGGCACGACCGCGGCACCAGCCGCATCCCCTTCTGGGCCTACACCGACCCCGACCTCTACCAGCGTGAGCTCGAGCGCCTGTTCTACGGGCCACATTGGTCCTACGTGGGTCTGGCCATCGAAATCCCCAACACCGGCGACTACAAGCTCAGCTGGCTCGGTGAGCGCCAGGTCATCATGGTGCGCGACCGCGTGGCACCCAAAGAGCGCGCCACCGACCCCGGCATCCGCGTGGTGGAGAACCGCTGCGCGCACCGCGGCGTGCGTTTTTGCCAGCCGCCCATGGACGGCCAGACCGGCAACGCGCGCAGCTTTGTGTGCCCTTACCACCAGTGGACCTACAAGCTCAACGGCGACCTCGCCGGCCTGCCGTTCAAGGACGGCGTGAAGGACGGCGAATGTGTCAACGGCGGCATGCCCGAAGACTTCGACCTGAGCCAGAACGGCCTGACCAAACTGCGCGTGGCTGTGCTGCACGGTCTGGTGTTCGCCACCTTCAGCATGGATGCCGAACCCTTCGAGCAGTACATCGGCCCCCATGTGATGCCCTGGCTGGACCGCATCTTCAAGGGCCGCGAACTCAAGCTGCTGGGCTACAACCGCCAGCGCATTCCAGGCAACTGGAAACTGATGATGGAGAACATCAAGGACCCGTACCACCCGGGCCTGCTGCACACCTGGTTTGTCACCTTCGGCCTGTGGCGCGCCGACCAGAAAAGCCGCATGGTGATGGACGAACACGGCCGGCATGCGGTGATGATCTCCAGACGCAACGACGGCGGCGCCAACAAAAGCGTGACCGAAGGCGTGACCAGCTTCAAGGCCGACATGGCCTTGCACGACACGCGCCTGCTCGACGTGGTGCCCGAAGTCTGGTGGACGGTGGACGACCCCTCGAACCCCGGGACCACCATCACGCCCACGGTGACCATGATCACGCTGTTCCCCAGCCTCATCGTCCAGCAGCAGGTCAATTCACTGAGCACGCGCCACATCGTGCCGCGCGGGGCGGGCGAGTTCGACTTTGTGTGGACGCACTTCGGCTTTGCCGACGACACCGAGGACATGACGCAGCGCCGCCTGCGCCAGGCCAACCTGTTCGGCCCGGCCGGCTTTGTGAGCGCCGACGACGGCGAAGTGATCGAGTTCAGCCAGGACGGATTCAAACAGTGGGGCGAGGGCGGCACCACGCTGGTGGAGCTGGGCGGCCGGGGCGACGACGTGGGCCAGCCACCCACCGAACACATGGTCACCGAAACGCTGATCCGGTCGATGTACGCCTACTGGCGCAAGGCCATGGGGGAATGACATGCAAATGATCGACCAGGACCTGCACAGCCTGCTGCTGCACCACGCAGTGGACCGCTTCAACGCCGCCTACGCGGCCACGCTGGACGACCGCCGCTTCAACGAATGGCCCGAGTGCTTCGTGGAAGACGCCCGCTACAAGGTGCAGGCCCGTGAAAACTTCGACCGCGGCCTGCCGCTGGCGTTGCTCGCGTTGGAAAGCCAGGGCATGCTGCGCGACCGCATCTACGGCACCAGCCAGACCATTTACCACGGGCCGTACTACACCCGCCACGTGGTGAGTCCGGCACGCATCACGCACGCAGGGGAGGGCACGGCCGACGACCCGATCCGGGCCGAAGCGAACTACGCGGTGTTTCGCACCAAGCCGGGCAGCGTGAGCGAGGTTTACCAGGTGGGCCGCTACATCGACGCGTTCGTGAACACCGACAACGGCCTCAAGCTGCAGAGCCGCACCTGTGTGTACGACAGCGAGATGGTGCTGAACTCGCTGATCTATCCGGTCTAGATCTGGCGGTTGCGCGCCAGCGGCGGGTTCTTGCTGAAGTAGGCCACGATGCCGCGCAGCAGGGCGTCGGCCAGGTCGTCCTGGTACTTCGGATCGTTGAGGCGGGCTTCTTCGTCGGGATTGCTGATGAAGGCGGTTTCCACCAGCACGCTGGGGATGTCGGGCGCACGCAGCACCGCGAAGTTGGCTTGTTCCACGCGCGGTTTGTGCAGCTTGCCGACCCGCTTCACATGGCCGAGCATGGCGCTGCCGAGCTTGAGGCTGTCGTTGATCTGCGCGGTGGTGCTCATGTCGAGCAGGGCGCGCTGCACCGTGGCGTCCTTGGCCTTCACGTTGAGGCCGCCCACCTGGTCGGCGGCGTTCTCCTTGTTGGCCATCCAGCGCGCTGCTGCGCTGCTGGCGCCCTTGGTGCTGAGTGCGTAGACGCTCGCGCCCTGGGGACGCGGCGTGTAGAACGCGTCGGCGTGCAGGCTGATGAACAGGTCGGCCTGCACGCGTTGTGCCTTTTGCACCCGCACCTGCAGCGGCACGAAGAAGTCTTTGTCGCGCGTCATGTAGGCGCGCATGGGGTTGCCGTTGACGCGGGTGTCGTTGATGCGGTCGCGCAGCTTCTGCGCGATCTGCAGCACCACTTTTTTCTCATGCGTTCCATTGGGGCCGATGGCGCCGGGGTCTTCGCCACCGTGGCCCGGGTCCAGCGCCACCACGATCAGGCGCTCGGTCTTGCCGGGTTTCCCGGGGGGCTGCTTGGCCGGGCTGCCGGAGGTGGCGCCGCCAGCCACCGCCGTGCCCGTGTCGCCCATCGGGGCGCTTGGTTTGGCACCGGGCCTGGCGCGCTGCGCGATCAAGGCGCCCAGGGGATCGTCCGCCGGGTTGGCCGCCGTCACACGGTCGTTCGCACCCGGTCCACCAGCAACCTGACCCATCTCCAGCCCCAGCAGGCGCGCGGCGCGCTCGCTGGCCGCGTCCAGGTCTTTCATGCGTTGGGCGATCAACTGTTCCAGCGGATCGGGCGCGTTCACCGGGTACAGGTCGAGCACCAAGCGGTGCTGGTACGCGGCCACCGGCTCCAGATTGAACACCTGCGGTTTGATGGCCTGCTTGAGGTCGATCACCAGCCGCACCACGTTGGGGGCGTTCTGCGCCACGCGGATGCTGCCGATGTTCGGATCGTCCGACTTCAGCTTGCCCACCAGTTCACGCAAGCCGGGCAGCAGGTCGATGCCTTCGATGTCCACCACCATGCGCGGCGGCTCGGTCACAAAGAATTTCTGTGCCTTGAGTTCACCGTCGGACTCGATGGTCACGCGGGTGTAGTCCTCGGCCGGCCAGATGCGCACCGCCAGCACGCTGGCACCGCGCGCGATGTGTTGCACGCCCAGCAGCAGCACCAGCGTGCCGGTGCGCAGCAGCGTGCGGCGGCTCACAGGTCCCGTCACGCGAGTGCCTCCAGCAGCCGCAGGCCGGTGGGGGTGAGGGCGGTGGCGCGCACGGTGCGCGCGCTGTCGTGTTCCGGGTCGGTGTGGGGGTTCATGTCGTCGGGTTGGATGTCGATCTGCAGATCGACCGCCGGCAGAAACGCGCCAGCGCGCTCGGGCCACTCCACCAGCTTGAGACCCGGGCTGGCAAAAAGTTCGCGAAAGCCCGCGTCTTCCCATTCGCGTGGGTCGTTGAAACGGTAGAAGTCGAAGTGCCACACCGACAGCGGCTCGCCCGCGGGCATCACCGGGCAGTCCATCGCGCTGTGCGGCTCCACCACCGCGTAGGTGGGGCTCTTGATGCGACCGCGCACACCGAGTGCGCGCAGCAGGTGGCGCACCAGCGTGGTCTTGCCGGCGCCCAGATCGCCCTGCAGCGTGATCGTGGCGTGGGCGATGGCGGGCGACAGGGCCAGGCGTTGTGCAAAGGCCTGGGTGTCTTCTTCGGTGGCCCACCGGCCTTGCCAGGGTTGCAGCGCGGACGCCGGCGCCGCAGGAGCCGAGGGGGTTCCTACAATGCCCTTCACATGAATGTCGCTTTGGATGCCGCTCAACTCGTCTCGCAGATTCAGGCCTGGGGCCAGGAGCTTGCATTTTCCCAAATCGGCGTGGCCGGTGTGGATTTGTCGGCTGCCGAGCCCGGTTTGATGGCCTGGTTGTCGGCTGGATGTCACGGTGACATGGGCTACATGGCCGCGCACGGCCTCAAACGCGCCCGCCCGGCCGAGCTGGTGCCCGGTACCTTGAGCGTGATCACCGCGCGCATGGACTATTTGCCGCGGGCCACGACCGAGGGCTGGCAAGCCATCGAACTGGAACGGCTGGACCGGCCGCAAGAGGCCGTGGTCTCGGTGTATGCGCGCGGCAGGGACTACCACAAGGTGCTGCGCAACCGGCTGCAGGCCTTGGCCGATCGCATCGCGGCACACATCGGTCCCTTCGGGTACCGCGTGTTCACCGACTCGGCCCCGGTGCTCGAGGTGGAGCTCGCGTCGCGCAGCGGCATCGGTTGGCGTGGCAAACACACACTGGCGCTGCACCGCGAGGCGGGCTCGATGTTTTTTCTGGGCGAGATATTCGTGGACCTGGCGTTGCCGCACACCGAGGCCGTCAGCGAACACTGCGGCAGTTGCAGCGCATGCATCGACGTGTGTCCCACGCAGGCCATCACGGGCCCACAGCACGTGGACGCGCGGCGATGCATCAGCTACCTCACCATCGAACACGCCGGGCCGATTCCGCTGGAACTGCGCCCGCTCATGGGCAACCGCATCTACGGCTGCGACGACTGCCAGCTCGTGTGTCCGTGGAACAAGTTCGCGCAGCGCTCGGTCTTGCCCGACTTCGACGAACGCGCGGGGCTGTCGGGATCAACGCTGATCGAACTGTTCGCCTGGAGCGAAGCGGAGTTCTTGCGGCGCACCGAAGGCAGTGCGATCCGGCGCATAGGCCATGAGCGCTGGTTGCGCAACATCGCCGTGGCCATGGGCAATGCGCTGCGGGTGCGGTCCGATCCCGTCTTGGAAGTTGCCTTGCAAGGGCGTGCCGACCACCCGAGCCCGATCGTTCGCGAGCATGTGGCCTGGGCCCTGGCGCAGTCTCAACCCGCGTAACGCAACCTCAGTTCCCGCTTGAGCAGCTTGCCGCTCGGGTTCTTGGGCAGGCTGTCGGTGAACACCACACGCTTCGGCGCCTTGAAACTGGCCATGTGCTGGTTGCAGTGCGCGATCACCTCGGCCTCGGTGAGTTGCTGGCCAGCCTTCACGACGATCACCGCCGTGACCGCTTCCACCCACTTGGCATCGGGCAGGCCGATCACCGCCACCTCGCTCACGCCGCCCAGGCGGTAGATCATTTCCTCCACCTCGCGGCTGGCCACGTTTTCGCCGCCGGTCTTGATCATGTCCTTCTTGCGGTCGACCACGGTGATGTAGCCCTCGTCGTCGATCAGGGCCAGGTCGCCGCTGTGGAACCAGCCGCCTTCGAACGATGCCGCGGTGCGCTCGGGGTCGTTGAAGTAGCCCAGCATCAGGTGCGGTGAGCGGTGCACGATTTCGCCGACCTCGCCCACCACCACATCGTCCATCGCGTCGTTGACCACACGTGTTTCCACATTGAGCACGGCCTTGCCACACGAGCCGGGTTTGCGCAGCTGGTCCTGCGGGCCGAGCATGGTGGCCAGCGGCGCAATCTCGGTCTGGCCGTACAGGTTCCACAGCCGCACGCCGGGCAGACGCGCCGCGAGCTCCTTGAGCACCTCCACCGGCATGATGGAAGCGCCGTAGTAGCCCTTGACCAGGCTCTTGAGTTTTTCGGCATCAAAGAGGGGTGAGCGCAGCAGCGCGATCCACACCGTGGGCGGCGCAAAGAAGCTGGTGATCCGGTGTTTTTCGATCAGCGCCAGCAGGTTCTCAGGCACCGGCCTGGACGTGATCACGTTGCTGCTGCCGATGTAGATGGCCGGACCAAAGAACACGTCGAGCTGGGCGCAGTGGTAGAGCGGCAGCGCATGCAGTGCCCGGTCCACCTCGGCGATCTCGGCGTTGATCACACAGCTCACGTACTGCCACAGCACCGCATCGTGCGTGAGCATGGCGCCCTTGGGCGTGGACTCGGTGCCGCTGGTGTAGACGATCTGGGCCAGGTCGAAGCTGCCCAGGTCCACCTCGGGCATCGGGTCGGGGCTGGCGGCCAGGTGGTCGAAGCGGTGCATGGCCGGGTCGGGTTCGGTGGGGTCTTCGCTGGGCAGCCAGATGAAGCGCTCCACCACCGTGTCCAGCGCGGCGGCTTCACGCGCCAGCGCTGTCAGGCCGCTGTCGGTGGCCAGGGTTCTGGCGCCTGCGTGGCGCAGGATGTAAGCCACCTCGTCGGCCTTGAGCATGAAGTTGATCGGCACCAGCACCGCGCCACGGCGCGCCAGGGCAAAACGCAGGGCCGCAAAACCGTGGGAATTGCGCGCCAGCACGGCCACCTTGTCGCCCTCGGCCACGCCCAGGTGGGCCAGCCCCGCGGCCAGGCGGCTGACCAGGGCGTCGAAGTCGGCGTAGCTCCAGGCGGTTTCACCGCAGACGATGGCCGTTTTGTTCGGCAGGCGCAAGGCCGTGCGGTGCAGGGCGTCGGCGATGGTCTGGCGCCGCACCACCGGCGGAAGGGTCGAGGACATGCATGGGCTCCTGAAAGGATGGTCGGCGGCTGGGGCCGGTGGCCTGATTGAAGCCCAACCAACCGGTTTGACCATGCGCGTTTTCACCAGCCTGCTGTCACCTTTGCACACCGCGGACATGGCAAATCCTTCACAACCGCGGACTATCATCGGCCGATGAACCCCGTCTCTGCCAGCCACACGCTCATGACCCGCTGGGGTCATCGGGCGCGTCTGTGGTGGTTCACCTGGTGGCAGGTGGTCATGCTGGGTGCGCAGATTCTGGTGGTGGCACTCACACCGTCGAGCTACGCCACGGGGCCGCGTCGCGAGACGGTGTTGTTGCACATTGTCCAGGCCACCGCGCCGCTGCTCACCGGCTTCCTCGTGCTCTCGGCGCTCATCAGCCTGGTGCTGATCCGCATCGTGGTGGCAACGGCTTACAGCTACGGTTTGTCGCAGTACGCCCTGGGTGTGCTGGTGCGCACACTGGTGCTCGAACTCATTCCTTTGTACGCCGCCATGTTTGTCGCGGCGCGTTACGCCATGCCGGGGGCACAGCAGGTGCGCGAGCGGCTGTCCGCCCACCAGCGCACGGGCCAGGAGCTGGGCCAGGGTGTGTTGTTGATCACCGAGCTGCTGCCCCGCGCGCTGGCGTCCGTGTTCTCGGTGTTGATGCTGGCGGCGCTGAGCTGTGTGATCGCACTGGTGCTCACCTACCTCACGGTCTACGGCTTTTCGCACTGGGGCCTGCCGGGCTACACGCGCAGCGTGGGCCAGGTGTTCACGCCGGCGGTGACGCTGATCTTCACGCTCAAGACGCTCTTCTTCAGTCTGGCCGTGGCGGTGGTGCCGCTGGCCGGCAGTGCGCAGCAGGATGCGCAGGGCCTGTACGCGCAACGCAGCGACATCTCGGAGTTCGCGCGCCTGTTCTCTGTTGTGCTGCTCATCGAAATCATGTCGCTGGTCGGCAACTACTACTGATCTCCCATGAACCTCACACCCGACGATTCCAGGTCCGCCGAGACCCCGGAGGTCAAGAACCTCGAGTTCAAGGCCGCGCTCCTGCTCGTGGCCTTGCTGGTGCTGGTGGTCGGCTCGGCGCTCTATGTGATGTACGCCCGCGGCATGTTCGAAGACACGCAGCGGCTGGTGCTGATCTCCGACGACTCCGAGGGCGTGGTGGTGGGCATGGACATGACCTTCGCCGGTTTTCCCATCGGTCGCGTGGGGCGCATCGAGCTGGGCGCGGACGGCACGGCGCGCATCCTGATCGACGTGCCGAGCAAGGACGCCAAGTGGCTGCGGACCTCCAGCATCTTCACCATGGAGCGCGGCCTGGTGGGCGGTACGCGCATCCGCGCTTACAGCGGCGTGCTGGACGACCCGGCGCTGCCCGACGGGGCGGAACGCACCGTGCTGCGCGGCGACACCGCGGCCGAGATCCCGAAGCTCGCGGCGAGCATGCGCGAGGTGCTGGAGAACGTGGCCGCTCTGACCAGGAAGGACGCTGCGCTGGACACCGCGTTGAACAACGTGCAGAGCGCCACCGAGCGGCTCAAGGGTCCGCAGGGCGCCATGGGTGTGTTGATGGGCAACGACGAGGACGCCAGGAAACTGGTGGTCACGGTGGAGCGCGCCAATGCCTTGCTGGCGCGCGCGGAAACGCTGACCCAGCGCATGGACAGCCTGGTGAGCAATGCGAACAAACAGGTGTTCGGCCAGGGCTCTGCCGATGGCGGCCTGGTGACGGACGCCCGCGCGACCGTGCAGCAACTCAATGGGTTGCTCGCCGAGGCCAGGGTCAGCCTGCAGAAGGTGGATGCGGTGCTGGTGGAGGCCCAGGGCATTGCCAGCAACACGCGCGAAGCCACGACCGATCTGGGCGTGCTGCGAGGCGAGGTCGAGTCCAGCCTGCGCAAGGTCGACGGGCTCATCAACGACATCAACCGCAAGTGGCCTTTCGCTCGCGACACCGAGATCAAGCTTCCATGAACACACGAATCTCCGTCGTTGCGTGTGGCTTGATGGCGCTCGCCGCCTGCTCCAGCAACCCACCCCCACCCGACTGGCCGGCCGAGGCCAAAGGCAGCAGCGAACGTGCCACCGAGGCCTGGCTCAGCGGTGACAACCGCATCGAGGCGGCGGAGTTCGGCCGGGCGCGTGCCGAGGTGGCGCGCACGGGCCAGGTGGCGCTGGTGGCGCGGCTGGAGCTGCTGCGCTGTGCCACGCGGGTGGCCAGTCTGGTGGTGGAGCCTTGTGCCGGTTTTGATGCGCTTGCGCAGGACGCAGCACCGGCCGAGCAGGCCTACGCGCGTTACCTGGCGGGCACGGCGCAGGCGGGCGATGCAGCGCTGCTGCCCGAGGTGCACCGCGGTCTGGTCGGCAACGCGGCGCCAGACGCGGCGCTGGTCGCGATCCAGGACCCGCTCTCGCAACTCGTGGCCGCCGGCGTGCTGTTTCGCAGCGGCCGTGCCACTCCCGGCGTGGTTGCCACCGCGTTGGACACCGCCTCGGCGCGCGGCTGGCGTCGGCCCCTGCTGGCCTGGCTGAAGGTGCAACAACAACGCGCTCAAGCCGCAGGCGATGCCGCCGCGGCTGCAGCCCTGCAGCGCCGCATCGACCTGGTGGCGCCGCCGCGCTGAATCAGCGCATGGGGATGGTGGTGCCCGCGGGCAGGGGCACGGCGGTGATGCTGTTGTCGGGTGAGCCCTCGATCACGCGGTCGGAGTAGCTCAGGTAGACCAGCGTGTTGCGGGCTTTGTCGACCATGCGCACCACCTGCAGCTTCTTGAACAGGAACGACGTGCGCTCGGTGAACACCACTTCCTGTTGTTTCATGGGGTCGCCCACAAACGACACGGCACCCACCTGTTTGCACTCGATGCTGGCGTCCGACTTGTCCTCGGCCAGGCCCAGCCCACCCTTGATGCCACCGGTCTTGGCGCGCGACACGTAGCAGGTGACGCCCTGGACCTTGGGATCGTCGAACGCCTCCACCACGATCTTGTGGTCGGGTCCGAACAGCTTGAACACCGTGTCGACTTCGCCGATGGCTTGTGCGTGCACCGCCGAGGTGGCGGACAGCAGTCCCAGCACCAGGCAGGACAGGGGGGTGAAACAGCGAATGGGGTTCATGGTGGCTTTCAGAAGAGGAGGTGGATCATGCGCCAGCCAGAGGCCGCAGCACGCCGAGCGCCAGCGGCAGGCTCGCGATGCCCAGCAAGGTGGACAGCGTGACCAGCCCGGCCACGTAAGGTCCGTTGTAGCCCATGCGCGCGGCCAGCACATAGCAGCTGGACGCGGTGGGCACGGCCGAGAACATCAGCAGGATGGTGGTCTGGGTCGGGTCGAGGCGGAACAGCAGGGCCAGCCCGAGCGCCATCACCGGCATGCTCAGGTGTTTCACGGCGAGCACCAGCCCACCCAGCGTCTTGGCGCTGGCCAGCATGCCGAACTGCATGCCGGCACCCGCGGCCATGAGGCCCAAGGCCAGCGAGGCCTGGCCGATGCGGTTCACCGTGGGCTCCAGCCAGAACGGCATCGAGAACCCCAGCAGGTTGGCCACCAGGCCCGAGACCGTGCCCACGATCAGCGGGTTGCGCACCAGCTCGCGCATGAATCCCTTGTTGGCGTGGCGCGCCATGGGCCACACCGCGCCCACGTTGAACAACGGCACGCACACGCCGATGAGCACCGCGATCATGAGCAGGCCCGGCGGCCCGGCCACCTTCTCGGCCAGCGCGAGTGCGATGAACGAGTTGAAGCGAAAGCCCACCTGGGCGCTGGCCGCGTGCAGGCGCACGTCCAGGTGTTTGCCGATCCACGGCCAGTGCGGGAGCGAGTACGACAGCGCGATGCCGCACAGGCCCAGCGTGAAGCCCGCACCCATGAGGCTGGAGGCCTGGCTCAGGTCGAGCGGGCTTTTGACGATGCTGTGGAACAGCAGCACCGGGAACAGGAAGTAGTAAACCAGGCTCTCCACCTGCTCCCACACCTTGCGGTTGAGGGCGGTGAAGCGGCAGATCAGGTAGCCGCAGAGGATGAGCGAGAAGTCGGGGAAGAGGAGTTGGGCGAAATTCACCGGGGGAGCATAGCGTGCTCCCTACGGTGTTCGGGGGTTTCCACTTATGTAGTTGTCCCATGGTCATGCGCTTGCCCAGCAGCTACATTGCAGGCTCGCATCGCGCAGCCGTACCCCGGTCGCGCGGACAGGGCCGACCCCGGTCCACCTTCATCGATGTCTCAAGCAAGGAGCAAGTCTCATGGTTTCTCGTCGTCAACTGGTTGCAATCGGTCTGGCCTCCGCCACGGTGGTGGTGGGTGGTTCCGCCTGGGCCCAGGCCTATCCCAACAAGGTCATTCGCCTGCAAGTCCCGTTTGCACCCGGTGGCACCACCGACATCATTGCGCGCGTCATGTCGGAGTCGCTTGGCAAGGCGCTTGGCCAGAGCATGGTCGTGGAGAACAAGGCCGGTGGCGGCGGTGTGGTTGGCGCGCTGGAGCTTTCGCGCGCCGCGCCCGACGGCTACATCCTGGGCATGGCCACGGTGTCCACCACCGCAGCGAACCCGGCCATCAACACCAAGATCCCGTACAACACGCTCACCGATTTCACGCCCATCATCAACATCGCGGCCACGCCCAACGTGATCGCGGTGCACCCGAGCTTTCCGGCCAAGGACTACAAGGGGTTCGTGGCCGAACTCAAGAAAAACCCGGGCAAGTACAGCTACGCGAGTTCGGGCACGGGCGGCATCGGCCACCTGCAGACCGAGCTTTACAAAAGCCTGACCGGCACCTTCATCACGCACATTCCCTACCGCGGTGCCGGCCCGGCCCTCAACGACACCATTGGTGGGCAGGTGCCCATCATTTTTGACAACCTGCCCTCCGCCTTGCCGCACATCAAGGCGGGCCGCCTGGTGGCCATCGTGGTGGCCGCGCCCCAGCGGGTGTCGGTGCTGCCCGATGTGCCCACGTTCAAGGAAGTGGGGCTGGAGGCGGTGAACCGCATGGCCTACTACGGGCTGATCGGTCCCAAGGGATTGCCGCAGGAGGTGGTGGACAAGGTGTCCAACGCCACCCGCCAGGCGCTGAACGATCCCGCCGTGAAAAAGCGCGTGGAGGAAACCGGTTCGCTGATCGTGGCCAACACGCCGGCCGAGTTCACCGCCCAGATCAAGGCGGAGTTCGAGGTCTACAAGGAAGTGGTCGCCAAGCAGAAGCTCAAGCTGGAGTGATGACCCAGGCCCTGGCATCGACCAGCGAGGACCTTGCCGGGGCTTTTGTCGACGCGCTCTGGCTCGAAGAGGGCCTCTCGCGCAACACGCTGGACGCGTACCGGCGTGATCTCGTTTTGCTGGGCCAGTGGCTCGCCGGGCAGGGCAAGACACTGCCGCAGACCACCGAAGCCGATCTCAACGGCTATTTCAGCGAGCGCCACAGCCAGTCGCGCGCCACCACGGCCAACCGCCGGCTGACGGTGTTCAAGCGCTACTTCCGATGGGCGCTGCGCGAACGATTCATCACCGCCGATCCGACGTTGCGTCTTTCACCCGCGCGCCAACCCATGCGTGTGCCCAAGACCCTGTCGGAAGCGCAGGTGGAGGCTTTGATCAACGCGCCCGATGTGGGCACACCGCTGGGCCTGCGCGACCGATGCATGCTGGAGCTGATCTACGCCAGCGGCCTGCGCGTGAGCGAACTCGTGACCCTCAAGACCTGGCACGTGGCCATGAACGAGCAGGTGCTGCGCATCACCGGCAAGGGCAACAAGGAACGGCTGGTGCCCTTTGGCCAGGTGGCCGGGCAGTGGCTGCAGCGTTACCTGGGGCAGGGGCGCGGCGACATCCTGAACGGCTTGCAGAGCGAAGACCTGTTCGTCACCTCACGAGGATCACGCGTGGGTGAGGCCATGACGCGCGCGATGTTCTGGCAGCTGGTGAAGAAGTACGCGCTGGCCGCCGGCATCACTGCAACCATTTCGCCCCACACCTTGCGCCACGCGTTCGCCACCCACCTGCTCAACCACGGCGCGGATCTGCGCGCAGTGCAGATGCTGCTTGGCCACGCCGACATTTCCACCACCACCATCTACACCCACGTGGCGCGCGAACGCCTCAAGACCATCGTGGCGCAGCACCATCCGCGGGGTTAGTTTTTGACCGGACCCCAGAGTTGTTCAAGGCGCGCATCGCGCCCGCAGCTCGTGCGGTAGTACTTGTAGCGAATCGGGTTCTTCAGGTAGTAGTCCTGGTGGTAGTCCTCGGCCGCATAAAACGTGCTGGCGGGCACCACCTGCGTGACGATCGGCTCCTTGAACGGCTTGGATTTTTCAAGCGCTGCCAGCGAACGTTTCACCACCTCGGCCTGTGCGGCGTCGTGCGTGAAGATGGCGGTGCGGTAAGGGTTGCCGGTGTCGCAGAACTGGCGGTCTTTCGTCGTCGGGTCGATGGTGCGCCAGAACTTTTCAACCAGCGTGGCGTAGCTCACCTTGGTCGGGTCGAACACGATCTCCACCGCTTCGGCGTGGCCCGTGCCGTTGCGAGACACCTGCTGATAGGTGGGGTTGGCCGTCGTGCCGCCGATGTAGCCCGAGGTGGTGGAGATCACGCCGGGGATCTTGTCGAAGTCGGCCTCCACGCACCAGAAACAGCCACCGGCGAACGTGGCTTTGGCGGTGACGGGAGCGGTCTGAGCGTGCGCCGCGCCGGCAAAGAACAGCACCGAGGTCATGAGGGGCAACAGGCTGCCCAGCCAGCGCGCGCTCATGCCGCCGCCTTGAAGGTGAGCGCCACGCCGTTGTTGCAGTAGCGCTTGCCGCTGGGCTTGGGGCCGTCGTTGAACACATGGCCCTGGTGGCCGTCGCAGCGCACGCAGTGGTATTCGGTGCGGGGAAAGATCGCTTTGTAGTCGGTCTTGGTGCCCAGCGCGCCCGCCAGCGGCGTGTGAAAGCTCGGCCAGCCGGTGCCGCTTTCGTACTTCGTGTCGGACGAGAACAGCGGCAGGTCACAGCCCGCGCAGTGGTAGACGCCCTTGCGCTTTTCGGCGTTGAACGGGCTGCTGCCCGGTCGCTCCGTGCCTTCTTCGCGCAGCACGTCGAACTGGGCCGGCGTCAGACGCTTCTTCCACTCGGCCTCGCTGAGTTTCCAGGGGTCGGTGGCGGCCAGGGCCTGGGCCACGGGGGCGGCAACCTGAGAGCCCAGGCCAAGCAGTGCGAGCAGTTTCATGGTCTGGCGACGGGTGGGGTGGGACGGCATGTTCATGGTTGTGAGTCGACCACAGCCGGCATTCCTTACACGGCCCCACGGGTACTCGGTGTAAAGACCTGCTTTACGTCTGCGCCATGCGCAGGCGGCGCGCCGTGTCTTCGTCGCGCGCGTCGTCGATCTCGCGCATCACGCTGCCCAGGTCCACCGCGCCCGGTGCGCGCTCGTAGCCGCCGGTGAGTGGCGTGTCGTTGCTCAGCAGACCGCTCTGGTACAAGCTCCAGATCTCGGCGCCGAATTGCGTCTTGAGCAGCTCGGGCGCGAACTGGCCGAAGAAGTCGCGCAGGTTGGCCACGTCGCGCAGCAGCATGCGCTGGGCGTGGTTGTTGCCGGCGGCGTCCACCGCCTGGGGCAGGTCGATGATCACGGGGAAATCGTCGCTGCCATCCTCGCCCGAATGCGCCAGCAGGATGTTGAACTCCGACAAGTCACCGTGCACCACGCCCGCGCACAGCATGCGCACCACCTCGCCGACGAGCGTGGCGTGGTGTTGGCGGGCCTGCCCGGGCGTGAACGCCACGTCGTTGAGACGCGGTGCCGCGTCGCCGTCGGCATCGGTCACCAGCTCCATGAGCAGCACGCCGTCGGCGAAGTTGAACGGCTGGGGCACCCGCACGCCGGCCGCGGCCAGGCGGTAAAGCGCGTCCACCTCGGCGCTTTGCCACGCGGCCTCTTGCGATTCACGCCCGAACTTCGTGCCCTTGGCCATGGCGCGCGCCTGGCGCGAGTTTTTCACCTTGCGGTTCTCGGTGTAGTCCACCGCCTGGCGAAAGCTGCGGTTGTTCGCTTCCTTGTAGATCTTGGCGCAGCGGGTGTCGTCCCCACAGCGCACCACATAGACCATGGCTTCCTTGCCGCTCATGAGCTGGCGCACCACGGTGTCGATGAGACCCTCTTCAACGAGGGACTGGAGTCGGGGAGGAACTTTCATCGGGCGATTGTGCGCCCGGGGGTCACAAGGGCTTGAGCACGAAGCCGATCACGAGGCCCGCGTCGGTCACCGTGATCGTGCCCGGCTGCATGCCCATGGCGTCGGCCATGCGCAGGTCTTGCGGTTGCAGGCGGTGCAACACCACTTCGCGCAATGACTGTTCGGCCAGCGCGGGGGCGTAGGTGTTGAGGAGTTCCACCACGCCGGGTTGCAGGCTGGGAAAACGCAGCCGGTCGATGCGCAACTGGTGCGCGCGCAAGGTGCGGTCGCTGGCCTCGTAGCGCAGCGCAAAGTCCAGATCGAACGTGCCCCGGTGGCTTCGGTTGAGCGCCGGGCCAGCGGCGTCCACCTCCATCGCGGCGCGCAGGCGGTTCTGCGCGGGCAACAGGCTCAGCGTGGGGGGTTGCAAGTCCAGGTTGAGCAGGCCCTGCACCGGGTAACGGATGGGGAAGCGCTGCGCCACCGAGCTTTGCAGCACAGCGGTGGGCACGGTGACGCCCGGGGGTTTTGACGGAGGGTCGTCGGCCTCGGGTGCCCGGGCCCAGGCCAGGGTCGTGGAGGTGCCGCACAAGGCGGCTGACAAAAGGGTTCTGCGGCGCATAGGTCGGGTTCGAGTCGGCCAGCAGCCATGCGTTCAGCGCATTTGGTCTCTATTTGTAGAACACCTCGACCCGGCCCTTGAGCTGGATCAGCAGCGGCTGGCCCTTGCGGTCCAGCGTCTTGCCCGAAGGCACCTTCACCCAGCCTTCGCTGATGCAGTACTCGGACACGTCGAAACGTTCCTTGTCGTTGAAGCGGATGCCGATGTCGTGCTCGAACACGGCGGCCACGTGGTGCGGGCTGCGGGCGTCGATGGAGAGGCGGTCGGGGAGGGTGGGGCGGGTGTTGGGGGTGGAGGTCTGGTCGTTCATGGCGAGATTGTCGACCAGTTCACGGATTGTCCATCTGCTGGCCACGCACCGCTCCGCTGGTGACTCAAAATGCCGATACTCGAACCATGAAACTACAACACAAGGCCTGGGGGCTGATCCTCCTGGCGGTCGCGGTGTGCGCGGGCGGAGCCTTGGTGGGCGTGCGCACCATCGTGCAGGATTCGTTCTCCCGACTGGAGACGGAACACGCAGAGCGGGAGGGGGAGCGGGCAAAACGCGTGCTCAACCAGCAAGTGCAGGGCTTGAGCGCCACGACCCAGGACTACGCCTACTGGGACGACGCCGTGGAGTTCGTCCGCGGCCAACGGCCCAGCTTCCTGACTGAGAACTTCGACACCGACAACATGGGCTACCTGCGCATCTCGGATGTGCTGGTGATCGACCGCCAGGGCCGCGTGCTGTCCACTGTGAAGCGCGAGAGCGCAGAGCGGCTCTCCAGGATGACCGACGAGCGCATTGCGCCCTTGCGAGAACTGGCCCTGCAGGTGTTGTCAGGCAAGGATCCCAAGGCGGTGCTGCAGACCCTTCGTGTGGTGGAGGGTGAACTGGAGATCGTCATCGCGGCGGCGGTCCGTCAGCCGGATGTGGAGGAGGGGGCGGCACAGGGTGTCATGGTGATGGTGCGCCGCTTTGACCAGGCCGAGGTGGACAGCCTGGCCGATGTGTTGATGATGCCAGCGCGCCTCTCGTTCGAGTTGCCCGCACATTCGGGGGAGCAGTTTCATGTTCAGCGGGCCAATGCCGATCTGGACGACCTGCACGCGGTGCTGCAAGACCACGAAGGTCGCCCGGTGGCGGAGCTGATCCTCGGTCTGGACCGGCGTCTGCAGGAGCAAGGCGAAGCGTTGAACTGGCAGGGCATGATGATGGTTGCCATCACATCTCTGATGGCCAGCCTGCTGCTGGTGCTGATCCTCGACCACTTTTTGCTCAAACGGCTCCAGCGCCTCTACAGCGACATCGGCGTCATCACCCGGGACGGGCCGACGGCAGCGCCCCCGGTGCTCGTGCAAGGCAATGACGAGATCAGCTCGCTGGCCCGTGGCGTCAACGGGCTGCTGCAGCGGGTGCAATCGGATGCGCAACAGCAGAGGCTGTCTTTCGAGCGGCAGGAGTCCATTCAGGCGCAATTGATGCAGAGCCAGAAATCGGAAGCCCTGGGCAGGCTGGCGGGAGGCATCGCCCACGACATCAACAACTCGCTGGCTGCCGTGACGGGCTGGGTGCGGCTCACGATGGAGGACCTGGAGGAGAAGCACCCGGGCCATGAGTCGCTGGGACAGGCGCTGAAGGCCACCAAGTACGCCGACGGGCTGATCCGCCAGCTGCTGGCGTTTGGCCGCAAGACAGCACCCAAGCTGCAGCGCCTGCACCTGAGAACCCTGGTAGAAGACACCCGCCGGCTGGTCAGCGCAGGGCTCACGCGCGAGTGCGACATCGCGACCATCCAACGTGTGGAACAAGACCTGGTTGAAGGCGATCCCACGCAACTGCAGCAGGTGCTGGTGAACCTGTTGATCAATGCGGCGGACGCCCTGGAGGGCAAAGGGCGGATCGAGATCACCATCGACGAGGTCATCCTTCCCGCCGCAAGCGCCCGGTCGTTGCCCGCCGACATGGCGAAACTGGTCCGGGGACGCTTTCTGACGATCGAGGTTCGGGACTTCGGACCCGGCATGCCGCCCGAGGTGGCCGACCGTGTCTTCGAACCCTTTTTCACCACCAAAGGTGTGGGGCGTGGCACCGGTTTGGGCTTGTCGGTGGCGCAGGGCATCACCGCCCACCACGGGGGACACATCGGTCTGAACAGCGTCGTCGGCGAGGGGACCACCTTCAGTCTTTACTTGCCCGCCTGCGAAGACGCCGAATCAGCGCCGGCCCCCGCAAAAGACCCGTCGCCGGACAAACGCAGGCGCGAACTGCTGTTTGTCGACGATGACCAGCTGGTTCGGCAATCGTGGAGCACCCTGCTGGAACGCAAAGGCTGGAACGTGACGCGCGCGCGGGACGGCGAAGAAGCCTGGAGCTATCTGGTGCAGTCCACCCAACGCTGGGACGTCGTGCTGACCGATTTGTCCATGCCCCGGCTTGATGGATTGGGTCTGGGTCAGCGCATCCGCTCCATGGGGCAACCGCCACCGGTGGTTCTGTTGAGCGGCAATCTGGACGAGGCCGATGGCGATGTGGTGGAGACCTTGTTTGCCGCGGTGCTGAGCAAGCCGGTGGAGGCCAGTGAGCTGGATGCGGTGCTCGATCGGGTCGTGCGCCAAGCCGCCCGGCCACCCGCCGGAACGTGAACCCTGCAGTTCAGTCCTCCAGCACCCGCACCTTGACGCTCTTGCCCTTGATGCGCCCGTCGTTCAGGCGGCTGGCCACCTGTTCGGCGATGTTGCGGTCCACGGCCACATAGGTCGACCACTCGTTCACGTTGATCTTGCCCACCTGCTCGCGTGTGTAACCCAGGTCGGCGGTGAGCGCGCCCAGCACGTCGCCGGGGCGGATCTTTTCCTTGCGCCCACCCTGGATGTGCAGCGTGACCATGGGCGGCACCAATGGGCCTTTGCCGGTGGGCACGAGTTCGCTCAGGGGATGCCACTTCGATTCGCGGCCCTGCAGCTGTTCGATCTTGCCCACGCTGCCCATCTCGTCCATGCTGACCAGGTTGAGCGCCAGGCCGCTTTCGCCGGCGCGGCCGGTGCGGCCGATGCGGTGGATGTGCACCTCGGCGTCGGGCGTCACGTCCACGTTGATCACCGCGGCCAGGCTGGTGATGTCCAGACCGCGGGCGGCCACGTCGGTGGCCACCAGCACCGAGCAGCTGCGGTTGGCAAAGCGCACCAGCACCTGGTCGCGCTCGCGCTGCTCCAGTTCACCAAACAGCGCCAGCGCGCTGATGCCCTGCGCCTGCAGCACGGCCACCAGATCGCGGCACTGCGCCTTGGTGTTGCAGAAAGCGAGCGTGCTGGCCGGGCGGAAGTGCGCCAGCAGCTTGCTCACCGCATCCAGGCGTTCGGTGTCCTTCACCTCGTACCAGCGCTGTTCGATCTGCGCACCCGCGTGCTGCGCCTCTACCTTCACCGTGACCGGTTCGCGCATGAACTGCGCACTCAGCTTGGCAATGCCTTCGGGGTAGGTGGCGGAGAACAGCAGCGTCTGGCGTGTCTTGGGGCACTGCTTGGCCACGGTCACGATGTCGTCGAAGAAGCCCATGTCGAGCATGCGGTCGGCCTCATCCAGCACCAGGGTGTTGAGCGCGTCCAGCGGCAGGCTGCCCCGCTCCAGATGGTCCATGATGCGGCCCGGTGTGCCCACCACGATGTGCGCGCCGTGCTCCAGCGTGGCCAGCTGACCGCGCAACGGCACACCGCCACACAGCGTGACGACCTTGATGTTGTCCTCAGCGCGCGCCAGGCGCCGGATCTCGGTGGTCACCTGGTCGGCCAGCTCGCGCGTGGGACACAGCACCAGGGTCTGCACCGCAAAGCGGCGAGCGTTCAGATTGGCCAGCAGGGTCAGGGCAAAGGCGGCGGTCTTGCCGCTACCGGTCTTGGCCTGGGCAATGATGTCCTTGCCCAGCAGGGCCGGCGGCAGCGCGGCTGCCTGGATCGGGGTCATCTCGAGATAACCGAGTTGCTCCAGGTTGGCCAGCGTGGCGGGCGAGAGGGGTAGGGTGCTGAAAGCGGTCGGGGGTGCGGAAGTCATCCCCGATTATCGGGGCTCAGGCCTGGTGCATCGCGGCGAGCTCGGCTTCGCTGAACCCGGCCGCCAGCCGCGCCCGCTCGTTGAACGGTGGCTTGAGCCGTGGCGCCGAATGCTCGCGCGCCAGCCGTCGGTAGTGGCCCAGCGGCTCGATCCCCTGCTGCGCGCAGAGCCAGCCGTACCAGCGGTTGCCCACCGCCACGTGGCCGATTTCGTCGCGCAGGATCACGTCGAGGATCTCGACCGCGCGCAGTGCAGCCGGTGTGCCCACCTTGCGCAGGCGCGCCTGCATGGGCGGTGTGGCGTCCAGTCCGCGCGCTTCCATGGTGCGCGGCACCAGGGCCATGCGCGCGGTCACGTCGTGTTGGGTGCGCAGGCACATCTCCCACAGGCTGTTGTGCGCCGCGAAGTCGCCGTAGTCGTGGCCCAGGCTTTGCAGGTGCGCGCGCAGCAGGCCGAAGTGGATGGCTTCCTCATGCGCCACGCCCAGCCAATCGGTGTAGTAGTCCGTGGGCATGTCGGGAAAACGCCAGATGGCGTCCAGCGCCAGATCGATCGCGTTGAATTCGATGTGCGCCACCGCGTGCAGCAGCATGGCGAAGCCTTCAGGCGTGAAGGGCGAGCGCTGGGGCACGTCGACCGGTGCAATGAGCACAGGCCGCGCGGGGCGGCCGGGTAGCTGTGCGTTGGGATCGGGTGCCAGGCGCTCGGCGGGGTCCAGATGCGTGCGGCCTGCTTGCAGTGCCTCGAACAGAGCGTGGGTGGCCGTCACTTTCTGGTCCGGCTCGCCGGTGCACAGCGCCTGCAGGGCGCCTGCGCGCAGGGAGACGGAAGGCGGGGGCGACAGGTCGGCGGGGGCTTGCATCCCTACAATTCTAGGTTTCGCCAACGGAGACAACAGACATGGCCCTTTACGAACTCGACGGCATGGCCCCACGCGTGGCCACTTCGGCCTGGGTGGCCGAGAACGCGCAGGTCATCGGCAACGTGGTGTTGGGAGAAGACAGCAGCGTGTGGTTCGGCGTCACGGTGCGCGGCGACACCGAGACCATCACGGTCGGACGCGGCAGCAACATCCAGGACGGCAGCGTGCTGCACGCCGACGTGGGCCAGCCGCTGACCATTGGCGAGAACGTGACGGTGGGCCACCAGGTGATGCTGCACGGCTGCCACATCGGCGACGGCTCGCTCATCGGCATTGGCGCGGTGGTGCTCAACGGCGCGAAGATCGGCAAACACTGTCTGGTGGGTGCGGGTTCGCTGGTGACCGAAGGCAAGGAGTTTCCCGACGGCAGCATGATCCTGGGCAGCCCGGCGCGGGTGGCCAGGTCGCTCACGCCCGAGCAGATCGAAGGACTGCGCATGAGCGCGAAGCACTACACCGACAACGCCGATCGCTTTCGCAAGACCTTGAAAAAGGTCGGCTGAACCCGATCTGCCACGATTGCGTTTTTTCGAACGATCCCCGAAAGCCCCGCTTGTCCGAACTCCACAAATTCGTCTTTGAAGGCCTGCCGGTGCGCGGCATGCTCGTGCGCCTCACCGATGCCTGGCAAGAAATTTTGCAGCGCCACAAGGACGGTGGCGGTTATCCCGCGGCCGTGACCGAGCTGCTGGGCGAGATGACGGCCGCGGCCACGCTGATGCAGGCCAACATCAAGTTCAACGGCGCGCTGATCATGCAGATCATGGGCGACGGGCCGGTGAAGCTGGCCGTGGCCGAGGTGCAGCCCGACCTGAGCCTGCGCGCCACCGCCACCGTGATCGGTGACGTGGGGGAAGGCGCGCCGCTCTCGCACATGGTCAACGTGACCAACCAGGGCCGCTGCGCCATCACGCTCGACCCCAAGGACCGCCTGCCCGGCCAGGCGCCCTACCAGGGCGTGGTGCCGCTGTTTGGTGACCAGCGCGAGAAGCTGGAGAAGCTCAGCGAGGTGATCGAGCACTACATGCTGCAGAGCGAGCAGCTCGACACGCGCCTGGTGCTGGCCGCCAACGAACACGTGGCCGCCGGTCTGCTGATCCAGCGCCTGCCGCTGCAGGGCAGTGGCAACCTCGCCGGGCAGTCGGGCGCGCGCGACGAAGACCAGATCGGCCTGAACGAGGACTACAACCGCATCGCCATCCTCGCCTCCAGCCTCAAGCGCGAGGAGCTGCTGACACTGGACGCCGACACGATTCTGCGCCGCCTGTTCTGGGAAGAGGACGTGCGCCGCTTCGAGCCCATGGTGGGTGAAACCGGGCCGCGTTTTGCCTGCACCTGTTCGCGGGACCGTGTGAGCAGCATGCTGCGCAGCCTGGGCCGAGACGAGATCGAATCGATCTTGAGCGAGCAGGGGCAGGTGGAGGTCGGGTGTGAGTTCTGCGGCGCGCAGTACCGGTTTGATCCGGTGGACGCGGCCCAGGTCTTCCTGCAGCCTGACATCCAGCCGCCGGCCAGCGACCAGAAGCACTGAGGCGGCAGTTCAGGCTGCGTGCCGGGACACGAGCCCGCTGAACAGGCGGCGTTCGCAGTCGGGGTCGCTGCAGTTCTCGCAGGTCCATCGGCCGGTGCCGGCTTCCAGCAGCGGGTCAGGTGCCACCAGCGGGCGGCCCAGCAACACACCCACGGCACGCAGCGCGTGCTGCAGCCGCGCCTCTGCAGGTCCATAGACGGTCTGGAACGGGATGCCGGCCGACTGCAGTTCTTGTCTCAGCACGGCGTCGATGTCGGCCCGCATACCGGACCCGTCGCGGAACAGGCCGTCGGCTTTCCACGGCAGATCCAGGCCCATCAGCAGGGTGAGGTTGAACCGCCGCTGCGCCTTCAGTGAGACGGGCAACAGCGAGCGGTCGTTGAACACCCGCTCGCTGTACGCCGCCACCACCAGCGCGGTGGTGTCGGCCATGACCACCTGCGCGCCACTCTGCGCTCCCACGTCGATCAGTCGGGTTTGTTCGGCGGCAATGGCCGCCTGCTCGTGCACCAGCGGTGCCCGGCCTGCGCTTTCGCACCACGCGCGCAGGTGCTCCGGCACCAGCACGGCGCTCACGCCCAGGGCGTTGAGTTGTCGGGTGAGGGCCAGGCCCAGGGTGGTGTTGCCGCTGGACTCGCCGCCGAGCAAGGCGACGGTGATGGCCGCCATGGTGTCAGCGCTTGTTCTGCGCGATCTGCACGAAGATTTCGTTGGGCTTGACCATGCCCAGCTCCGCGCGGGCGAGTTCCTCGACCATGTCCAGGCCCTCCTGCAGGTCGCGCACCTCGCTCACCAGCTGGGCGTTGCGCTGCTGCGCATCGCGGTTCGCCAGTTCCTGCGCGGCCAGCTGCTGCTTCATGCTCGCCACCTTGGGCACACTGCCCCGCCCGAACCACAGCTGGGCGTGCAGCACCAGCAGCAGCGCGATCAGCAAGGCAGGGATGAAGCGGTTGGCCATGGACTGGGATTGTTACCGAAGCGACCGGCCGCCGCGCAGGGCCGCCCCAAGCAAGGCCAGCCCCCCTGGGGGGCAGCGACCCGCGGAGCGGCGGAGCGTGGGGGCCATGTTTACCTGAGGTTGTAGAAGGCAGCGCGGCCTGGGTACACGGCCACTTCACCCAGGTCTTCCTCGATGCGCAGCAGCTGGTTGTACTTGGCCATGCGGTCCGAGCGCGAGAGCGAGCCGGTCTTGATCTGGCCGGCGTTGGTGCCCACGGCGATGTCGGCGATGGTGCTGTCTTCGGTCTCGCCCGAGCGGTGCGAGATGACGGCGGTGTAGCCCGCGCGCTTGGCCATTTCGATGGCGGCGAAGGTTTCGGTCAGTGTGCCGATCTGGTTGATCTTGATGAGGATCGAGTTGCCGATGCGCTTGTCGATGCCTTCTTTCAGGATCTTGGTGTTGGTGACGAACAAATCGTCACCGACCAGCTGCACCTTGCTGCCCAGGCGCTCGGTCAGCACCTTCCAGCCGTCCCAGTCGCCTTCGGCCATGCCGTCCTCGATGCTGATGATGGGGTACTTGTCGACCCAGGTCGCCAGGATGTTCGTCCAGTCTTCGGCGCTCAGCACCAGGCCTTCAGCGTCCAGGTGGTACTTGCCATCCTTGTAGAACTCACTGGCCGCGCAGTCCAGGCCCAGGGCGATCTGCTCGCCCGCGGTGTAGCCGGCGTTGCTGATGGCTTCCAGGATCATCTGGATCGCGGCTTCGTGGTTGGCCACGTTGGGCGCAAAGCCACCTTCGTCGCCCACGGCAATGCTCATGCCCTTGTCGTGGATGATTTTCTTGAGCGCGTGGAACACCTCGGCACCCCAGCGCACGGCTTCGCGGAAACTCGGCGCACCCACCGGAATGATCATCAGCTCCTGCAGGTCCAGGTTGTTGTTGGCGTGCGCACCACCGTTGACCACGTTCATCATGGGCACGGGCATCTGCACCGCGCTCATGCCGCCGAAGTAGCGGTAAAGCGGCAAGCCGGCCTCTTCGGCTGCGGCGCGCGCCACGGCCATGGACACGGCCAGCATCGCGTTGGCACCCAGGCGGCCCTTGTTGTCGGTGCCGTCGAGGTCGATCAGGGTCTTGTCCAGAAAGGCCTGCTCGGAAGCGTCCAGGCCCAGCACGGCTTCGCTGATTTCGGTGTTGATGTGTTCCACCGCCTTGAGCACGCCCTTGCCGAGGTAACGGCTCTTGTCACCGTCGCGCAGCTCGATGGCTTCGCGCGAGCCGGTGGACGCGCCCGAGGGCACGGCCGCGCGGCCCATCACGCCGCTTTCCAGCAACACATCGCACTCGACGGTGGGATTGCCGCGGCTGTCCAGGATTTCGCGGCCAACGATGTCAACGATTGCGCTCATGGGTTCATTACCTCTGGGTCAAAAACAAAAAAATGAATGGGTTCAGGCGTTGAAACGGTCTTCGAGAAAACCGTTCTTCTTGGTCACCGCGTCCAGCGCCAGCAGTGTTTCCAGCAGCGCTTTCATGTGCTTGAGCGGCACGGCGTTTGGGCCGTCGCTCATGGCCTTGGCGGGATCGGGGTGGGTTTCCATGAAAAGGCCGGCCACGCCCACGGCCACGGCCGCGCGCGCCAGCACTGGCACCATCTCGCGCTGGCCGCCGCTGCTGGTGCCTTGTCCGCCGGGCAGCTGCACGCTGTGCGTGGCGTCAAACACCACGGGGGCGCCGGTCTCCCGCATGATGGCCAGCGAACGCATGTCGCTCACGAGGTTGTTGTAGCCAAAGCTCGCGCCGCGCTCGCAGGCCATGAAGTTGTCTTCATTCAGGCCCGCTTCCTTGGCTGCGGCTCGTGCCTTGTCGATCACGTTCTTCATGTCGTGCGGCGCGAGGAACTGGCCCTTCTTGATGTTCACCGGCTTGCCGCTCTGCGCCACGGCGCGGATGAAGTCGGTCTGGCGGCACAGGAAGGCGGGCGTCTGCAGCACGTCGCAGACCTTGGCCGCTTCAGCGATGTCGTCTTCGCTGTGCACGTCGGTGAGCACCGGCACACCCAGTTCACGTTTCACCTTGGCCAGAATCTCCAGGCCTTTCTCGCGGCCCGGGCCGCGGTAGGTGGTGCCGCTGCTGCGGTTGGCCTTGTCGAAGCTGCTCTTGAAGATGAAGGGAATACCGAGGCCGCCGGTGATTTCCTTGAGCTGACCTGCGACGTCCATCTGCAGCTGCTCGGACTCGATCACGCAGGGGCCGGCGATCAGGAAGAAGGGCCGGTTCAGGCCGATGTCGAAGCCGCAGAGTTTCATGGCGTGTGCTCGTTCAGGCGGTGGCCGCAGCCGGTGTGGTCTGCGCCTGCTGGGCCAGCGCGGCTTTCACATAGGCGTTGAACAGCGGGTGCCCGGCCCAGGGGGTGGATTTGAACTCGGGGTGGAACTGCACGCCCACGTACCAGGGGTGCACGCTCTGGGGCAGCTCCACCATTTCGGTGAGCTGCTCGCGCTGCGTCAGCGCGGAGATCACCAGGCCCGCCTTGCGCAGCTGGTCGAGGTAGTTCACGTTGGCTTCGTACCGGTGGCGGTGGCGCTCGGTGACGACCGGGCCGTAGATCTGGTGGGCCAGCGTGCCGGGCGCCACGTCGGAGCTCTGTGCGCCCAGGCGCATGGTGCCGCCCAGATCGGAGTTGGCGTCGCGTTGTTTGATGCTGCCGTCGGCGTCTTTCCACTCGGTGATGAGGGCAATGACGGGATGCGGCGTGTCGGCCTCGAACTCGGTGCTGTTGGCGTCTTTGAGGCCGGCCACATGGCGTGCGTATTCGATGGTGGCGACCTGCATGCCCAGGCAAATGCCGAGGTAGGGCACCTTGTGCTCGCGGGCGAAACGCGCCGCGCAGATCTTGCCCTCGATGCCGCGCTTGCCGAAGCCGCCGGGCACGAGGATGGCGTCAAAGTGGCCCAGCACCTTGGCCACGTTGGCCGGGCTGATGGTTTCGGAGTCGATGTACTCGATCTGCACCTTGGCGTGGTTCTTCATGCCGGCGTGGCGCAGCGCTTCGTTGAGCGACTTGTAGCTGTCCGACAGGTCGACGTATTTGCCGACCATGGCAATGTGCACCGTGGCCTTGGGGTGCTCGACCTCGTAGACCAGATCGTCCCAGCGCTTGAGGCTGGCCGGTGGTGTGTTCAGGCGCAGCTTGTCGCAGATCAGGCCGTCCAGGCCCTGCTCGTGCAGGATGCGCGGCACCTTGTAGATGGTGTCGACGTCCCACATGGAAATCACGCCCCACTCGGGCACGTTGGAGAACAGGCTGATCTTGGCGCGCTCTTCGTCGGGAATGCGGCGGTCGGCGCGGCAGAGCAGCGCGTCGGCCTGGATGCCGATGGCGCGCAGCTCCTTGGCGGTGTGCTGCGTGGGCTTGGTTTTCAGCTCGCCGGCGGCGGCGATCCAGGGCACGTAGCTCAGGTGCACAAAGGCCGAATTGTTCGGGCCCATGCGCAGGCTCATCTGGCGCACCGCTTCCAGGAACGGCAGCGATTCGATGTCGCCCACGGTACCGCCGATTTCAACAATCGCCACGTCCACCGCGTCGGGTGTGCCGATGCCGGCGCCTCGCTGGATGAACTCCTGGATTTCATTGGTGACGTGCGGGATCACCTGCACCGTCTTGCCCAGGTAGTCACCCCGGCGCTCTTTCTCCAGCACCGACTGGTAGATCTTGCCGGTGGTGAAGTTGTTGGTCTTCTTCATCCGCGTTTCGATGAAACGCTCGTAGTGGCCCAGGTCCAGGTCGGTTTCGGCGCCGTCGTCGGTGACAAACACCTCGCCGTGCTGGAAGGGGGACATGGTGCCCGGGTCCACGTTGATGTACGGGTCGAGCTTGATGAGGGTGACTTTGAGGCCGCGGGACTCAAGAATCGCGGCCAGGGATGCGGAGGCGATGCCTTTGCCCAGAGAGGACACCACACCGCCGGTGACGAACACAAATTTGGTCATGTCTCGGGCGAGCCAGTTGCTCGCAGGAGGTGGAAATGGCGATTATAAATGCCGCCCCCATCACCCCAGCCGGCCGGGCACGTGGACCGGGCCCAACTGCTACATTGCGCCCATGAACGAACTCGCTGGAAAACACATCGTCCTGGGCCTGTCGGGCGGCATTGCCTGCTACAAGGCCGCCGAACTCTGCCGGGCGCTGGTGAAGGCCGGGGCCACGGTGCAGGTGGTCATGACCGAAGCGGCCGAGCAGTTCATGACGGCGGTCACGATGCAGGCACTCTCGGGCCGCCCGGTTTTCACCTCCCAGTGGGACGCGCGCACCTCGGGTGGCGCCGACAACAACATGCCCCACATCAACCTCAGCCGCGAGGCCGACGCGATCGTGGTGGCCCCGGCCAGCGCCGATTTCATGGCCAAGCTGGTGCACGGCCGGGCCGACGAGCTGCTCTCGCTGATGTGCCTGGCCCGTCCCATCGAGAGTGTGCCGCTCATCCTCGCGCCGGCCATGAACCGCGAAATGTGGTCGCACCCGGCCACGCAGCGCAACATCGAACAGTTGCGCGCCGATGGCGCCACCGTGCTGGACGTGGGCGCGGGCGAGCAGGCCTGCGGCGAAACCGGCGATGGCCGCATGCTCGAGCCCGATGAGCTGCTGTACGACCTGATCCGCTTTTTCACACCCAAGGTGCTGGCTGGCCAGCACGTGCTGGTGAGCGCCGGCCCCACCTTTGAGGCGATCGACCCGGTGCGCGGCCTCACCAACCTCTCCAGCGGCAAGATGGGCTTTGCCATTGCACGGGCCGCGCACGAGGCCGGTGCCCAGGTCACGCTGGTGGCCGGCCCGGTGGGCCTGCCCACGCCGCGCGGTGTGGGCCGGGTCAACGTGAAGTCGGCGCTGAACATGCAGAAGTCACTGGACCACCTGGCCCAGGCCGCCACCGTGTTCGTCTCGGCCGCGGCCGTGGCCGACTGGCGCCCGGCCCAGATGCTGGACCAGAAGATCAAGAAAGACGGCTCGGGCGAGGTGCCCACGCTGTCGTTCGTGGAGAACCCCGACATCCTGGCCGGCATTGCGGCCAGCCCGCGCGCGCAGAGCGGGGCGCTGTATTGCGTGGGTTTTGCCGCCGAGAGCCACGACCTGCTGGCCCACGCCCAGGCCAAACGGGCGCGCAAAGGTGTGCCGCTGCTGGTGGGCAACATCGGGCCCGACACCTTTGGCCAGGACGACAACGCGCTGCTGCTGGTGGATGAGGACGGCACGCTGGAGTTGCCGCGGGCTTCGAAGCTGGTGCTGGCGCGTCAGCTCATCGCAGAGATCGCGCGGCGCATCCAGAACTGAGGGTGCTTCAGTCCCACCAGGGGAGCAGGCGCTTCATGGCCGCCACCTCACCGCAGTGGTCCGGCACATAGCCCGGCAGGCTTGACAGTTGGTCGTGCCACGCACGGCTGCGCAGGCGCTGCAGCAGGCGCTGCACGGCGGGTTGCTCCAGCGCGGTTTTCAGGCACACCAGCAGATAGCGCTCTTCGGTGAGTGGCACAAAACCCAGTCCCTGGGTGCGCGCGGCGTACTCGGTGCCCAGGCCCACGTCGGCCGTGCCGCTGGCCACCGCCTGGGCCACCGCCGCATGTGAGGTTTCCGCGTGATCGAAGCCGTTGATGTCTTCGGGCATCAACAGCGCCTGCGTGAGGAGCTCGTCCAGCAGCAAACGGGTGCCGGTGCCCAGCGCGCGGTTGACAAAACGGGCCTGCAGGCGCGCCACGTCCTTCATGTCGCCCAGGCGCAGCGGGTTGCCGGGCGCCACCATCAAGCCTTGGACACGGCGCGCGAAGCCGATGATCTTGTGCAACCCGGGCTTGAGCAGCGGGCGGTAGGTGCGCGCGCTCTGGCTGCCCGAGGCGGTGAACGGCTGGGTGTGAAACCCGGCCAGGGCACAGCGGCCTTCGTTGAGCGCGCGGATCGCGTCCACGCTGCCGCAGAAGCGGATGTCCAGATGCAGCCGACCGGCGTCCTTGCGGGAAGATGCGTCGTTGGCAGCGAAGTCCTGCAGGGCGCTCAAGGCGTGGTCGTGGCTGGCGTAGAGCGTCAGCACCTCGCTCTCGCCTTCGTCACCTGCGTCGTCGAAGGCGCGGGCAAACGCGCGTTCGAGTTCGGCGCGCAGGCCTTCGATCTGCGGCCCCAGGCGCGCCTGCGCGAGGCGTTCGGCCATCAGCAGGCGCTCGCCAAACGGCGTGAGGCGCGCGGCCTGACCGCGTTCCCAGAACAACAGCGCCTCGCCCAGATCGGCCTCCCAGTCCTTGAGCTGGCCCCACACGTGGCGGTACGACAGGTCGAGCTGGCGCGCCGCCGCCGAGATGGAGCCGCTGGTGTGCACCGCCTGCAGCACGTCCATCATCGGATTGCGCAGCAGCGCCTGGCCGCTGGAGCGGCCCGGTGCGCGGGCGGCGAACGCGTATGACAACTCGATCTGTTTCATGGAGCGCGAGTGTGCCCCAAGCGCGTGCCGGGCCGCCGCCGATCGGTCTCGACGTATGAACCGGCCTGCCTATGCACAAGGTTTCATACCGCGTCATTACGTAGCTGAAAAGTCGGGGGGTGCACCTATGCTCTGCGCCCACATGAACACCTTTTCAGACAGCGTCACCACCGCATTGCAGCTGGTGCTTTCAGGCGATCCAGGCCTGTGGGCGGTGGTCGGCCGGTCACTCGCCGTGAGCGCCATGGCCTGTCTGCTGGCCTGCGGCCTGGGCCTTGTGCTCGGTGCCTGGCTGGCGGTGGCGCGGTTTGCGGGGCGGGGCCTGGTGCTCACGCTGCTCAACACCTTTCTGGCCGTGCCATCGGTGGTGGTGGGCCTGGTCATCTATCTCCTGCTGTCACGCTCGGGCCCGCTGGGCTTTCTCGGCTGGTTGTTCAGTTTCCAGGCCATGGTGCTGGCGCAGGCCTGCCTGGTGCTGCCGCTGGTGACCGCGCTCACACGTCAGGTGGTGGAAGACGCTGACCGTGACCATGGCGAGCAACTCTCGTCCATGGGCGCGGGGCCGGTGCTGCGCAGCCTGTTGCTGGCCTGGGACGATCGTTACGCGCTGATCACTGTGTTGCTCACGGCGTTTGGCCGCGCGGTGTCTGAAGTGGGCGCGGTGATGATCGTGGGCGGCAACATCGAAGGTTTCACCCGCGTCATGACCACCGCGATCGCGCTGGAGACCAGCAAGGGTGATCTGCCGCTGGCGCTCGGCCTGGGCCTGATGTTGCTGGCTGTGGTGCTGGTGCTCAACGCCCTGGTGTCGCTCATCAGCCGCTGGCGCGAGCGCGCCGACAGCGCAGATGCCAGCCGCCTGACGCTGGTGACGACATGACCGGCCTGCCCGTGAATGCGGTGGTGCCCGCGGTGTGTTTTGACCTGCGCAACGTGCAGGTGCACCTCGGCTCCGCCGGAAGGCTGCACGCCCTGACCGACATTTACCTGCGCATCCAGGCGGGCGAGCGCGTGGCGCTGGTGGGGGCCAACGGCAGCGGCAAGAGCACGCTGTTGCGCACGCTGCACGGTCTGCAGCGCACCAGCGGCGGCGAGCTGCACGCAGCCAGCGAGCAGCGCGTGGCCATGCTGTTCCAGCGGCCGCACATGCTGCGCATCAGCGTGCGGAAGAACATCCAGCTCGGGCTCTGGCTCAAGGGCGTGGCCTGGGGCGAGACCCGTGCGCTGGCGCTGGCCGCGCTCGACCGGGTGGAACTGCGCCACATTGCCGAACGCAATGCGCGAGCGCTCTCGGGTGGGCAGCAGCAGCGCGTGGCGCTGGCCCGCGCCTGGGCCTTGCGCCCCGACGTGTGGTTGCTCGACGAGCCCACCGCCAGCCTGGACCCGCACGCCAAGCGCGAGGTGGAGGCACAGATCGCCGAGTTCACCCTGGGGCATCCACACCCATCGGGCGAGCGCCCGCCCACGCTGGTCTTCAGCAGCCACAACCTGGGCCAGGTCAAGCGCCTGGCCAGCCGCGTGATCTACCTGGAGCAAGGGCGGCTGCTGGCCGACCTGCCCGTGGCCGATTTTTTCAACCACGACCTGCTGCGGGCCTTGTGTCCGCAGGCCCATCTGTTTGTGCAAGGAGAAAGTTTGTGAATGCCTTCCGCCGTTTGGCCCTTGTCGCTGCCCTCGGCACCTCTTTGTTGGCCAGCGCCGGCGCCATGGCCCAAAGCATCGTGGTGGCTTCCACCACGTCCACCGAGCAGTCGGGGCTGTTCTCGTACCTGCTTCCCGAATTCAAGAAGGTCAGCGGCATCGATGTGAAGGTGGTGGCCCTGGGCACCGGTCAGGCCATCGACATGGCGCGCCGCGGTGACGCCGACGTGCTCTTCGTGCACGACAAGGTGGCCGAAGAGAAGTTCGTGGCCGATGGCTTCTCGGCCAGGCGCGAGGAGGTCATGTACAACGACTTCGTGCTGATCGGCCCCAAGGCAGACCCCGCCGGCACCAAAGGCAGCGACATCGTGGCCGCGATGAAAAAGGTGACGGCCGCCAACGCGCCCTTCATCTCGCGCGGCGACAAGAGCGGCACGCACGCCGCCGAGCTGCGTTTCTGGAAGATGACCGGGGCGGACGCGAACAAGGGCTCCGGTTACAGGGAATGCGGCTGCGGCATGGGCCCTGCGCTCAACATCGGCTCCAGCGCCGGTGGTTACGTGCTGGCCGACCGCGGCACCTGGCTCAATTTCAAGAACCGCGGTGATCTCGTGGTGCTGGTCGAAGGCGACAAACGCCTGTTCAACCAGTACGGCGTGATGCTGGTCAGCGCAACCAAACACCCGCAAGTGAAGTCGGCCGACGGCCAGAAGTTTGTGGACTGGGTCACCGGCGCTGCGGGCCAGGCGGCCATCGCCAGCTACAAGATCGGTGGCGAACAGCTGTTCTTCCCCAATGCCTTGAAGTGAGACGCACTGTGCTACCTTCATCCGCATGCACCCGACCCAGCGCTACCTGCTTCCCCTCCTGCTCGTTCTGCTGGTCGGCCTCACGTGGCTGCAGCCGCTGGACCAGCTCGCTCAGGCGCATTCCGAAGCGGGGCTGAAACGCTCGCTCGCCGCGTTCGCCGCGGCGCGCGGGTTCAACGCGGTGATCTCCGTGATCCAGGGCACCGAAGTCACCGGGGGTGCGTTCGTCAACGTGACGCTGGCGCTCGGTCAGGTGCTCGATCCGGTGAACGATCTGATCGAGCAGTTCGCCCGGCTCATGCTGGTGGTGAGTGTGGTGTTCGGTGCGCAGCTGCTGCTCTTGAAAATGGGCGCCACCTGGGGGGTGTCGCTGGTGCTCACAGCGCTGGTGGCTGTCTGGTTGTGGCAGCGCTGGCGGCTTGAGCGGCCCTCGCCCTGGCTGGGCCGTTTGCTGGTGGCCTTGCTGCTGGTGCGTTTCGTGGTGCCGGTGGCCGCCGTCACCAGCGAACTCAGTTACCAGGCCTTCATGAGCGAGCAGTTTGCGGTGAGCCAGCAGGCCATTGCTTCGTCCACAGCAGCGCTGGGCGGCGGGGGCAGCGGTGCGGACTCCACCAAGCGCTGGTGGGAACTGCGCGAAAAGCTGGCCGAGAAGATCGACGAACTCCGGGCCGACGCTGACCGCGTGGTCGCCCACGTCATCGACCTCATCGTGCTGTTCGTCATGCAGACGGTGGTGTTGCCGCTGCTGGTGCTGATGGCCGCGTGGTGGCTCTGGCGCGCCTCGTTCGACGGCTTGAGGCACAGACGGCCCATGTGAGCCAACCGCTTGCCCCGTCGAGCGGAATGAGGCAATACTGGCCTCGAACACTCTTTTCGTTCATCACCACAAGGAACACACCATGGGTCTCTTCAGCAACATCCTCGAAAAACTCGGCATGGGTTCGCCCAAGGTGGTGCCGCAGCCACCGGCAGCAGCACCCGCGCCTTCGGCCGCGCCTGCCCCGGCGCCCGCTGCAGCACCGTCGCCCGCACCTGTGGCCTCCATCACCATGGTCGACGTGGTCGCCCTCATGGAGCAGAAGGCCGCGGCCAACCCGCAAAAGCTCAACTGGAAAACCTCCATCGTCGACCTGCTCAAGCTGCTCGACCTGGACAGCAGCCTGGCCGCACGCAAGGAACTGGCCAAAGAGCTCTATTGCCCCGACGAGCTCATGGGCGACTCGGCCAAGATGAACATGTGGCTGCACAAGAACGTGCTGGCCCACATCGCTGCCAACGGCGGCAACATCCCCAAAGAACTCATCGATTGATACTTTCGATGCTGGGATGAACCCGAGGCGGGCCATGAAACCGGCCTCGGTGCATTGACAGTGACACGGCGCTGACCTTCAATGAAATTTTTCATTGATGGAGAGTGGAATGCGCGCAATCTGCTTGGGCTCGATCGTTCTGGCCGTGTTGATGCCTCTGTCCGCCATGGCCGAAGGCCCGAGCTGCACAGCGTCGGCCACCGACAGGAAACTCGCGGGTGCCGCCAAAAACTCGTTCATGAAAAAGTGCGAGAAAGACGCCGCTGCGACCTGCGATGCGGCCGCGGTGGAGAAGAAGATCTTTGGCGCCGCCAAGAACAGCTTCACCAAAAAATGCGTGAAGGACGCTGTGGGCGCGGCGGGCTGAGGCCTCAGCGCACCATGGCCACACCCTTGATCTGCGCAAACACCGCCTGACCCGGCGTGATGCCCAGGCGTTGCGCCGAGACCTGGCTGATGCGTGAGAGCAGCCGCACCGGCTGCGGTCCGGTGCCCAGTTGCAGGCCCACCAGCACCTGGCCGGACGATTCGTCCACCACATCGACCACCGTGGCGCCGAGCACGTTGAGCACGCTGCTGTGCTCGGGTGATTCCAGCGACAGGCTCACGTCGCGCGCCTGGATGCGCACGCGCACCGGTGTGCCTTGGGGCAGCGCCGCGCTGCTGGCTTGCGGCAGCAGCAGGCGACCGCCGCCGAACGCCAACTCGCTCAGACTGTCGGCGGGTGTGTGGCCGACTGCATGTGCCTCGATCAGCGCGGCCGCCGCGTCGCCGCGCGCCAGCGGCAGATCAAGCCGCGTCATGAGTTCCATGACCGGCCCGCTGCCCAACGCCCGGCCCTCGTTGAGCAGCACCACATGGTCGGCCAGGCGTGCCAGCTCGTCGCTGGAGTGGGTCACGTAGACCACGGGGATGTCCAGCTGGGCGTGCAGCTGCTCCAGCCACGGCAGGATCTCGTTCTTGCGCGCCGCGTCGATGGAGGCCAAGGGCTCGTCCATCAAGAGCACACGCGGGCTGGTGGCCAGGGCGCGTGCGATCGCCACGCGCTGGCGCTCGCCGCCCGAGAGTTCGTGGGGCCTGCGTTGCAGCAGGTGGGCAATGCCCAGCAGCGCCAGGCCGTGGTCCCAGGCGTGGCGGCGTTGGGCGGGTGGCGTGCGCTTGAAGCCGAACATGAGGTTGTCGCGCACGCTCAGGTGGTCGAACAGGCTGGCCTCTTGGAACACATAACCCAACGCGCGCTGGTGCACCGGCCGCATCACACGCTGTGCACTGTCTTGCCACAGCTCGCCACCCACACGCACCACACCCTGGGCCATGGGCTCCAGCCCCGCGAGCACGCGCAGGCACGATGTTTTGCCCGAGCCCGAGGGGCCGAACAACACCGTGACGCCGCGCCCCGGCAGGCGCAGATCGACGTCGAGCAGGAAGCCGGAGCGCTGCAGGCGGGCGGTGAGCTGCAGACCCTCGCTCATGCAAGGCTCCTGCGTTGCCGGTGGTTGTAGAACTGCAGTGTGAGCAGCACCACGAACGAGAAGCCGAGCATCACCGCGGCCAGACGATGGGCATCGTTGTACTCCAGCGCTTCCACGTGGTCGTAGATCTGCACCGAAACCACGCGTGTGACGCCCGGGATGTTGCCCCCCACCATGAGCACCACACCGAACTCGCCCACCGTGTGCGCAAAACTCATGACGATCCCGGTGACCAGCCCTGGCCGGCACAGCGGCAGCACCACCGAAAAGAAGGTGTCGAGCCTGGACGCGCGCAGGCTGGCCGCGGCTTCCAGCGGGCGCTCGCCCAGCTGCTGCATCGAGTTCAACACCGGCTGCACCATGAACGGCAGCGAATAGAACACCGAGGCGATCACAAGCCCGGCAAAACTGAAGGTGAGCACGCCCAGGCCCAGCGCCTGCGTGAGCCCGCCCACCGGGCCGTTGGGCCCCATCAGCACCAGCAAATAGAAGCCCAGCACCGAGGGCGGCAACACCAGCGGCACCGACACCAGCGCGCCCACCGGCCGGCTCCACAATGAGCGGCTGCGCGCCAGCCACCATGCCAGCGGCACACCCAGCACCAGCAGGATGGCGGTGGTGAGCGCCGCCACCTGCAGCGTGAGGCCGATGGCCTGGAAGTCGGACGGTGTCAGCAGCATGGCCTAGAGGTCGTAGCCGTGGGAGCGGATGAGGGATTTGACGTCCGGGCTCTTCAGCAACTGCATGAGCGCCTGGGCGGCTTCATTGGTCGCACCGGACTTCAGCAGCACCGCGTCCTGCCGGATGGGCGCGTACAGGTGCTGCGGCACCACCCACACCGATCCGCTCTTGAGCCGGCCACCTTCGAGCACCTGCGACATGGCCACAAAGGCAATCTCGGCGTTGCCGGTGAACGCGAAGTTGTAGGTCTGGCCGATGCTCTCGCCCTGCACCAGCCTGGGCTTGAGCGCGGCTGTGAGGCCGAGCTTGTCGATCACCTCGATGGAGGCCGCTCCATACGGCGCCGTCTTGGGGTTGGCAATCGCCAGCTTGCGAAAGCCACCGTGCTTGAGGACGGCGCCCTGGCTGTCCACCTGGGTGGCGTCCGCCGACCACAGCACCAGCTTGCCGGCGGCGTAGGTGAAGCGGCTGCCCGGCTGTGCCAGGCCATCGGCCTCCAGCTGCGCGGGCGCGTGGGTGTCGGCCGAAAGCAGCACGTCGAACGGTGCGCCGTTCCTGATCTGCGCATACAGCCGGCCAGTGGAGCCCACCGTGATCTTGAGTGTGTGGCCGGTGGTCTTCTGCAGCAGGGCAGCAATGGCCTTGACGGGCTCGGCGAAGTTGGCCGCCACCGCCACCTGGGCCTCGGCAGCGTGCAGCGCGCCGGCCATGACCAACAGGCATGCGGACAACAGTGAACGTGCGAACATCGGAGCGTTCCTCTCACAAATACCGCTATTCCAATTCAGAATAGCGGTAAGTATAGACGGCACCACAGCACCCATGGCCACCCAAAAGATCACGTCCCCCACGCCCACCGATCTGCCCCAGGCACTGGCCGACGCCAGCGCCGACAAGCGCCTGGACGTGCTGCGCCACGTGGCCGCCGGCTGCTCCATCTCGCAGGCGGCGCGTCAGGTCGGCATCAGCTACAAGGCCGCGTGGCAGGCCATCGACACGCTCAGCAACCTCAGCGGCGTGCCGCTGGTGGAGCGCACCGTGGGTGGCGTGGGCGGGGGTGGAGCGCGCATCACCGCGGACGGTTTGCAGCTGCTCGCGCTCGCGGCCGAGCTGGCGCGCGCGCGCCGGCAGGTGCTGGCCCGTTTTGCCGGTGGCGCCATCGGCGAAGCCGGCCTGGGCCTGCGCACCAGCATGCGCAACCAGCTGCGCTGCCGCGTGCTGCGCTGCGCACCGCTGTCGCCCGGCGACCCGATGGTGGTGGTGACGCTGGCCACGCCGGGTGGCGCACAGCTGGTGTCCAGCATCACACAGGAAAGCGCGGATTTGCTGGGGCTGGCGCCCGGACTGGCCGTTCTGGCCTTGTGCAAGGCCACCGCAGTGGAGGTGTCGTTGACCGCTTCACACGCAGCATCGGGCGCGCTTACCGGCCGCATCGAGCGCTGCTCGCCCGGCGCCCGGCAAGACGAGGTGGTGCTGGCCCTCGATGGTGGCGGTCACTGGGTGGGCTTTGCGCGGCACCCGTTCACGGGGCGGGTCGGGGATGCGGCGGTGGCGGCCTTGATGCCGGCGGCGCTGGTGATCGGGTTGGCGGGATGACGCGCACGGCGTGCTCGGAGTTGCTTCGGCCCGTTCACGCCCACCCTCCCGCAGCCCGCTGTGAACCCGCCACCGTGCGCTGGCGCACACCCGTTGTACGTCTGGCGGTTCAATGCACCGTTGGTAACCTTTGAATGTGCTGCGCGCAACAAGGCGGCGCTAGCATGGTGCGTGACACAACAACCCAGGAGCTCCCCATGAAATTCACCCATCCACTTTTGCTCAAGTCCGGCTTGTGCGCGGCCTTGTTCGCGTCGTCTGCAGCATTCGCCCAGACCACCGTGGCCGTTTCGGTCGACACCGCGCCGACGACCACCACCGCGGTTGCTCCGAAGCAGGATTTCGCGACCAACATCGCCAAGGCCGATCTGGCCAAGCAGGGCATCGCCAACCCCACCGGCGCCGAGCTCGGCGCGGCGACCAGCAATGTGCAGGGCATGCGCGACGCCGGCATGGGCTGGGGCGCCATCGCCAATTCATTGGGCCTGCGCCTCGGTGACGTGGTGAGTGCGGCCAACCAGGCGAAGAAGGCCGACGAGGCCCGTGCCGCCACCTCGGAAAAATCGCAGAAGTCTGCCAAGAGCACCACCGACAAGAGCCGCTCCACGGTTGCTTCGGCTTCGCTGGGCTTGGGTGTCTCTCAGGGTGGCCTTGGCGGCGAGGGCGGTAAAGGCAGTGGCAAGGGAGGTGGCAATGGTGGCGGCAACGGGGGTGGAAACGGCGGCGGAAACGGCGGCGGTGGCGGCAAGCGCTGATCCGTTCGCACCCTTTCCCCAATGACATCAGCCGCCCTCGGGCGGCTGATGTGTTTCAGAACGTCGTGGATTCGCTCAGAAGGATTCCCAGTCGCCAGCTGCATCGGCGTTGGCCTTTGCCGGCTCTCGCCTTGCCGGGGCTTGCGCAACCGGCTGCTTGACCGCTGGCAGTGCCGGGCGGCTTGCGGGTTTCTTCTGTGTCACGGGTGGCAGCGCCTTTTTCGGTGCAACCACGGGTGTGTGGGTGCGCACCACCGGCGTCACGGCGCTGAAGGCCACGGCGTTGCCCGACAGGCGGAACACCGCCACCGCCTGCACCAGATCGGTGGCCTGGGAGCGCAGGCTGCTGGCAGCGGCGGCCATTTCTTCCACCAGCGCGGCGTTCTGCTGCGTGGCTTGGTCCATCTGGGTCACGGCTTCGCCGATCTGGGCCACGCCGTCGCTCTGTTCTTTGCTGGCCGAGCTGATTTCGCCCATGATGTCGGTGACGCGCTTCACGCTGTCCACCACCTCGTTCATGGTGGCGCCGGCCTTGTCCACCAGCGCCGTGCCGCTCTCCACGCGTTCCACGCTGTCGTTGATGAGTTGTTTGATTTCCTTGGCGGCCGCTGCACTGCGCTGCGCCAGGTTGCGCACTTCGCCCGCCACCACCGCAAAGCCGCGGCCTTGTTCACCGGCGCGCGCCGCTTCCACCGCGGCGTTGAGCGCGAGGATGTTGGTCTGGAAGGCGATGCCGTCGATCACCGAGATGATGTCGCTGATCTTTCGGCTGCTCTCGTTGATGCCCTTCATGGTGTCCACCACCTGGCTCACCACCTGACCGCCTTCCTCCGCGACCTTGGACGCGCTTTGCGCCAACTGGTTGGCCTGCAAGGCGTTGTCGGCGTTCTGGCGCACGGTGGACGAGAGCTCTTCCATCGATGCCGCGGTTTCTTCCAGCGCGCTGGCCTGGCTCTCGGTGCGTGAGCTCAGGTCCTGGTTGCCCTGTGCAATCTGTTCGCTGGCGCTGGACACCGACTCGGAACCACTGCGCACGCGGCCCACCACCTGCACCAGACCGGTCTGCATGTCGGCCAGGGCCTTCATCAGCACACCAGTCTCGTCGGTGGACTTCACTTCGACCACGTGGGTCAGGTCGCCAGCGGCCACCGCTCGGGCCAACTCCACCGCGCTCGTGATGGGGCCGGTGATGGAACGGATGATCCAGGTGGCCACCACGGCGGCAATGACCGCCGCGAACAGCACGGCGGCCACGATGGTGATGATGAGGTTCTTGACCGTGTCCTGCGCCGCCTGGCTGGCGGTTTGTGCGCCCTCGGTCTGGAACACCACCGCGTCGTCGATGGTCTTGAGGTAGCTCAGCTGGACCGGGCGAACGACATCGAACAGCAGTGCAATGGCCGCTTCGCGTTCACCGTTGGCGATCAGGGCCATGAATTTGTCCACGCCGTCACGGAAGGGCTTGCGCGCCTCGGTCACTGCGGTGTTTAGCTCGCGCCCGCGAGCCGACTCGGTCAGCGCGTCGATCTTGGCCGAGATGTCGTTGATCCGGGTGCGCGATTCGGCGATGGCCTGTTTTTCCCCGGTAATTTTGGCCGAGTCGGTGAACAGCGCGATGTTGCGGATCGCACGGGCCTGGAAGTTGGCCTCATCACGGATCAGCTCCATGTTCGAGATCACGGTCATGCGCCGCTCGGTGATGTCGACCAGATCTTTCTCCACCGCCACCGTGCGCGCGACGCTGAGCGCACCGATGGCCAGCAACATGGCCACCAGCAGCGTGAAAGCGCCCACCAGGCGCGTTGAAATCTTGAGGTTCTTGAACATGGGGATTCCGACCGGTTTTGTGAAGCGCCGAGCCCGAAATGGGCGCGGCTTGTCCGGTATATCGGTCGCGCCGGCGGTTTGTTGAGTCACCCCAAGGGCACAAATGCACCGCCTTTGTGTGGCTTTTCGGTGGCCCGAATGCTCCTGCCCGAGCGGGCTACACCGCGCCTTTCCCCAATTGTTTCAACACCTCCGCCTGAAAATCCCCGCTCCCGCTTTGTGCCATGAACTCGGCGGCCGATCCCTCAAACCGCAGCGCGCCCTGGTGCAGCAGCATCAGTCGGTCGGCGTGCCGGGTTTCTTCAATCAGGTGGGTGGCCCACAGCACGCCCATGCCCCGGCTGTGGCACAGGCCGCGCACGGTCTCCAGAAGTTGCTGGCGTGAAGCCGGATCCAGGCCCACGGTGGCTTCGTCCATGAGCAGCACGCGGGGCTCGTGCAGCAGCGCGCGGATCAATTCGATCTTGCGGCGTGTGCCACCCGAGAGACTGCGCACCACGGCCCTGGCCTGATCGCTCAGGCCCATGGTCTCCAGCAGCGTGGTGATGCGTGAGTTGGCCAGCTGGCGCGGCATGCCGTGCAGGTCGGTGTGGAAGTGCAGGTTGGCCATGACGCTCAGGTCCATGTCGAGCGCGCTTTGCTGGAACACCACGCCCAGGCCGGCGAGTGCGCGGCTGGGGTGTTGGCGCATGTCGTGGCCGAGCACTTCGATGCTGCCCTGGTCGGGCGTGAAGAGGCCGGTGAGCAACTGCAGCAGGGTGGACTTGCCCGCGCCGTTGGGACCGAGCAGGGCCACCATTTCGCCAGCGCGCAGGGTCACGTCCACGCCTTTGAGTGCGGGTTTGGCGCCATAGCTTTTGTGCAGCTGGCTGGCCTGGAGCAGGGTGGCGGTGGTGTCGATGGTGGTCATCACTGTGTCAGGCGCCGTGGGTCCTGGCCAGCAGGTTCATGCGTTGCAGCAGGCGCTTCTCGCGCTCCACCGTATCGAGCACAGCCTGGCGGTAGTCGCGGGTGTTGAGGTAGTCCAGCGTTTGATCGTAGCGGGCCAGTTCCTGCAGGTGGCGCTCGCTGTGCATGGCTTTGGCAAACGCGTCGTGCAGGCGCTGCACCGCCACCTCGGGTGTGCCGTGCGGTGCGGCCAGTCCCCAGGGTGAGGTGTAGACAGACTGCTCGTAGCCCAGTTCACGCAGCGTGGGCGCGTCGGGCCAGCGTGGGCTGCGTTGCGCACTGAAGATCGCCAGCACGCGGACCTTGCCCTGGTCGACCCAAGGGGCGAAGCCGGTGGAGTTCACACCCGCCATCACCTGGCCACCGGCCACGCCGATCATCTGGTCGGCGGTGCCGCGGTAGGGCACGTGCACATAGCGAATGTTGTTCTGCAACAGGATCTCTTCGGTGGCCAGGTGGGCGGTGGTGCCGATGCCGGTGGAGCCGAGGATGAGCTGGCCCGGGTGGGCCTTGGCCCAGGCCAGCAGGTCGTTGAAGCTCTTCCAGGCGCTGCTGGCGGGCACCAGCACACCAAAGGTGGTGCCCGAGACCTGCACGATGGGGCTGAGGTCGGTCACCGGGTCCCAGGGCACCTTGTTCATGAGCGCGTGGCGGTACACGGTGATGGGTACCTGGCCGATGGTGTGGCCGTCGGGCTCGGCGGCTTTCAGCAACGGCGCCACCTGCGTGCCGGCAGCACCGGGCTTGTTGATCACCACGATGGGCTGGCCCAGCAGCGGCGCGGCTTCTTCGCAGAGGATGCGCAGCGTGAGGTCGGTCGCGCCACCGGCGGGCCAGGGCACGATGAGCTGGATGGGGCGCAGCGGGAACGCGCCTGCGGCCTGCGCGAGCGCGCTGCTTGCCAGGCCCGACACACCGAACGCACAGCCGGCCCCCCACCCCAGGAACTGTCTGCGCGAAGCAAGGGGCTGCGCAGGGCAGGGTGTCGGAGAGCGGTGTGTCATCGGGGTGTGCCGTTTTGTCTCAGGGTTTGTCCTTAGCGGTGGGACTGGCTGAGCCGGAAACCCGCTTTTTCAGGGGTTTGCAGGCAATTTCCACGCCTGTTGCGCTGGCACTGTTTTTGCAGCCCATGACCGGGCAACCCAAACAATCAGGAGACACAACGATGCTTCGTTCCGCCCGGTCCGCGCCTGGCGCGCCCGTCCCGCAACGCTTTCGCCACATCGTCTGGGCCGGCGTGATGGGCCTCGCATTGGCCTCGCCGCTGACCGCACTGGCCCAGGGCAAGGTGTATGTGTCCAGCGAGAAGGACAACAAGATCCATGTGTTCGATGCCAAGGGCGAACGGCTATCGGTCATCGACACCTGCGAGCGTCCGCGCCACATGATGTTCAACGCCACCCGCAGCCAGATTTATGTGTGCTGTGGCGACAGCAACCAGCTCGGCGTGGTGGACACCGCCACCGGCAAGATGACCGGGACTGTTCCATTGGGGGACAGTCCGGAAATTTTTGACCTCAGTCCCGACGGCAGAACAGCCTATGTGTCGATCGAGGACGAGAACGTGATGGCCGCCTACGACCTGGCCACAAAAAAGCCGCTGTTCGAGGTGAAGACCGGGGGTGAGCCCGAAGGTGTGCTGGTCACGGCGGATGGCCGGTTCGCCTACGTCACCTCCGAGGTGGCCAACGTGGTCCACGTCATCGACCTGGGTCAGAAGAAGGTGGTCAAGAACATCAAGGTGGGCAAACGTCCGCGCCGCTTCGTGCTGGCCGAGGGCGGCGCCGAGCTGTGGGTCACCAACGAACTCGACGCCACCGTGAGTGTGGTCAACACCAAAGACCACAGCGTCAAGGCCACGGTGAAGTTCGCGGTGAAGGGCATGCGCGAGGCCGACATCACGCCCGTGGGCATGACGCTGAGCCCCGACGGCAAGACCATGTGGGTGGGCCTGGGCAAGGCCAACCACGTGGTCGAAGTGGACGTGGCGACGAAGAAAGCTGGCCGCCAGGTGCTGGTGGGCAAACGCGCCTGGGGTCTCACCCTGCACCCCGATGGCAAGACGCTGTACGTGACCAACGGCCTGTCGGACGACATGACATTGGTGGACACGGCGAGCGCGAAGGCCGTCAAAACCGTGGCCGTGGGCCGCGTGCCCCACAGTGTGCTGGTGCAGCCCTGATGCCGGTGCACTTCGTGCGTCACGTGGCGTCTGTGCTCATGCTGGCCGCCGTGCTGGCCTGGCCGACGGTGCAGGCCGCCACCACGCAGATGACGATGGCGGTGATCTCGCTGGCCGGCGACGCCCGCCACGCCAGCCGCCGCATGGAACGCGGCTACCCCGGCCACCCTCAGGGCCGGGCGCTGCAGGGCGTGCAGTTGGCGCTGGAAGAAGCGGCGTTCGAGCTCGACACGGCCGGCATCGCGCTGACCGTGCGCGATGTGGTGCTGCCCGACATGGCTGCACTGCCCAAAGCCCTGGCCGACTTGAAGGCCGCCAAGGTGCAGCACCTGGTGGCCGATCTGCCGCTGGCCGAGCTGCGCCAGCTGGTGCAGACCGCACCGATCGCACTTGGCGGGGCGGTGGTCTTCAACACCGGGCTGGACGACGACAGCCTGCGCGCGCAGCACTGCGCTGCGCACCTGCTGCACACGCTGCCGAGTGCTGCCATGCGCGCCGACACGCTGGCCCAGTACCTGGCCGCGCGCAACTGGCGCAAGGTGCTGCTGCTGCAAGGCCCGGAGCCGGCCGATGTGTTGATGGGCGAGGCATTCAACCGCGCCGCCAAACGCTATGGCCTGAAGATCACGCAGACCAAAGCCTTCAAGCTCAGCGGCGACCCGCGCGAGCGCGATCTGGCCAACACGCGGCTGCTCACCGGTGAACGCGAGCACGAGGTGGTGGCGGTGATGGACGCCAACGGCGAGTTCGCCCGCACCGTGCCCTACGCCACCCAGTGGCCGCGCCCCGTGGTGGGCGCCAGCGGTCTGGTGGCACTGGCCTGGCACCCGCAGTGGGAGCGCAACGGCGGCCCGCAGCTCACGCGGCGGTTCCAGAAATCTGCTCGGCGCCCCATGCAGAGCCACGACTGGGCCGCCTGGGCCGCCGGCAAGGCGGTCGCCGCGGTGCTGGTGGACGACCCCAAGGCGGCCGTGCCGCAACAGCTCAAGAAGCTGCGCGGCGGCTCGGTGGTGATCGACGGCTTCAAGGGCCCGCGCCTGACCTTTCGCGCGTGGGACGGCCAGCTGCGCCAGCCCATGTTCGTGAGCCATGTGGACGGCGTGGTTGGCCTGGCTCCGCTGGAGGGCGTGTTGCATCCCAGGGAAGTGCTGGACACGCTCGGCGTGGACGAACAGGAGAGCGCATGCAGACAGCGACCCTGATCCCGCCGGCGGGTCGGCCTTCGTTGCCGATGCATCTGGCGCGCGCACTGCGGGCGGTGGTGGGCCGGGAGATCGGCCGCTTTGTGCGCCAGCCCTCGCGCCTGGGCTCGGCGCTGGTGCGCCCGCTGCTGTGGTTCGTGGTGTTCTCCGCGGGCTTTCACAACGTGTTCGGCGTTGCCATCGTCCCCCCGTACGAAACCTACATCGAATACAAGGTCTACATGGTGCCCGGCCTGCTGGGCATGGTGGCCCTGTTCAACGGCATGCAGAGTTCGCTCTCCATGGTGTACGACCGCGAGATGGGTGTGATGCGCCTGCTGCTCACCGCGCCGCTGGCGCGCGGCTGGCTGCTGGCATTCAAGCTGCTCGCGGGCACCTGTCTCTCGGTGCTGCAGATGGTGGTGTTCCTGGCCATTTCGTGGGCCTTCGGGGTGGAGATTCCGCTGATGCATGTGCCGGGGCTGCTGGTGGCCATGGCGTGCGGTGCCACGCTGCTGGCCGCGCTCGGTCTCATGCTGTCGGTGTATGTGAAGCAACTGGAGAACTTCGCCGGCACCATGAACTTCGTGATCTTCCCGATGTTCTTCATCAGCCCCGCGCTCTACCCCTTGTGGAAGCTCGAAGAGTCGGGCGCGGTGTGGCTGCTCAGGCTGGCCGAATTCAACCCCTTCACCCACGCGGTGGAGGCCATGCGCTATGCGATGTACGGGCAGTTCAACGCGCTGTCGTGGACGGTGGTGGTGGGCTGCAGCATCGTGTTCTTTGTGCTCGCCTTGTGGGGTTACGACCCCCAGCGCGGCTGGATCCGCCAAAAAGGCGGCGCTTGAAAGGTTTTCATGACGCATGACAACACGCGCCGCCTGCTGCTGGGCGCCACGCTGGGCGCAGCCAGCGCGCCGCTGTGGGCTGCGGTGGATCACACCGGTGGTGACCCGCTGGGGTCCATGCAGTGGCCCGGCTTGCGCAAGCAGTACCTGGGCGACGCGCCGATGCGCTTCTCCAGCGCGGTGGTGGTGAGCGGCCCGGTCTTTGCCGACGACGCCATGAACGTGCCGCTGCTGGTGGACGCGCGGGGACTTGGCAACACGGGCGGTGGCGTGGCGCGCATCCAGGTGGTGGTGGACCGCAACCCGGTGCGTGAGGTGTTGACGTTCGAGCCACTCAAGGCCTTGCCCATGCTCGCCTTTCGCATCCGCCTGGAACAGGCCTCGCCGGTGCGCGCGCTGGTGCAGACGCGCGACGGCGCCTGGCACGTGGGCAGCACCTGGGTGCAGGCCGCCGGTGGCGGCTGCACGGTGCCCGGTGCCACACGCGCCGATGGTTCGTGGAGCCGCACGCTCAACCAGGTGCAGGCGCGCTTTTTCAACAACGTGCTCGAAGGCAGCCGGCGCCTGCGTGTGCGCGTGATGCATCCCATGGACACCGGTCTGGTCGCCGGCATCCCGGCCTTCTACATCGAGCAGTTGCAGCTGGTGGACGGCGCGGGTGCGCCGTGGTGGCGCCTGGCGCTGCACGAGCCGGTGTCGGAAAATCCGCTCATCACATTCGAGCTCCCGCCGCAAAACGGCAACGGTTTCCGGCTGCTGGGGCGCGACAACAACGGCAACCGGATCGATGCCGAGGTGGGCGCTTGAGAGGCCTGTTGCTCTGCATGGTGGCGGTGTTCACCAGCGCCGCGATGGCGCAGGCCAGGCCCGACCTGGCGCGGCTGGACTACGACCTGCGCCCGCGCCCGATCGCCGAGCGCACCTGGGTCATCGAGGGCGCGGTGGAAGACTTCTCGCGCGCCAACGGCTGCAACATCATCAACACCGCGTTCATCGCCACCGGTGCGGGCGTGGTGGTGGTCAACACCGGCCCCTCGCGCGCCTATGGCGAGCAGCAGCGCCGCGCCATCGAACGCATCACGCGCGAGCCGGTGGTGCGCGTGCTCAGCCTCAACCTGCACCCCGACTACTTCTTCGGCAACCAGGCCTGGGCCGACCGGCCCACGCAGGCGTTGGCCGGCAGCATCGGTGGCATGCAGGCCGAGGGCCGCGCGTATGCGGACAACCTCTACCGGCTTTGTGGCGACTGGATGAAAGGCACCGAGTCCACGCCCTCGCGCGACGTCGTGGAGCCCGGGGTGCTGCAGATCGGCAGCCACAAGCTGGAGTTGCGCCGCCTCAGCGGTCACACCAGCGACGACCTGGTGCTGATCGACCACACCACCGGCGTGTTGTTTGCGGGGGGGCTGGTCTTTGCCGACCGGGTGCCCACCACACCGCACGCCGACTTTGACGCCTGGCAAGCGAGCCTGGCGAAGCTCTCGCAGTGGATCGAAGACGACAGGATCCGCCAGGTCCTGCCCAGCCACGGCCCGCTGCACAGCGGTGTGGGCGGACTGGATCAGACGCGCGACTGGCTGCGCTGGCTCACCGCGCACATGCGCGAGAGCGCCGAGCGCGGGCTGGATCTGAGCGAGGTGCTGCGCCTGCCCGTGCCCGAACGTTTCAAGGCCTGGGCCGCGCAGCCGGCCGAGCTGCACCGCAGCATCACGCAGTGGTACCCGCGTTACGAACAGCAGGTGCTCGGCGGCCCGGCGACCCGGCGCTGATCGCCGACTGTTGCAGGCCTGTGCGCCGTTGATTCATTTCTGAACACTGTCACCACGGCGTGACAAGTGTCGCGTGCGACATGGCGCAGTTGCGGCCGCCTGTCGTGCGTCGAGTGCTCGAAAACCCTTGAAAAGACAGGCGCACGCCACACCACAGGTGTTGGCACAGATGTTGCCATTCAAGTCGCGTGCAGCCCACGACTGACCTGTCGCGCAGGGCATCACAAGCGGTCGGGCATGTTGCCTGGACGCGGCCATCCAACCCACGAACGAGCAGGAGACACACTGTGAAACGCACCCTACTGAGCCTCATGATCATGGCCGCCACGGCCCACGTTGGCGCCCAGGGCGTCACCGACGCGATGATCGCCAACGACGCCAAGTCGCCCGAGAACGTGTTGAGCTGGGGACTCGGCACCCAGGGTCAGCGTCACTCCGACCTCAACGGCATCACCGCCAAGAACATCGGCAAGCTGGTGCCGGTGTGGTCCATGTCCTTCGGTGGTGAAAAGCAGCGCGGCCAGCAGTCGCAGCCGCTGGTCAACAAGGGCAAGATGTTCGTGACGGCGTCCTACTCGCGCATCTACGCGGTGGACACCAAGACCGGCGAGAAGCTCTGGAAGTACGAGCACCGCCTGCCCGAAGGCATCATGCCCTGCTGCGACGTGATCAACCGCGGCGCCGCGCTCTACGACAACCTGGTGATCTTCGGCACGCTGGACGCCCAGCTGGTGGCCCTGGACCAGGACACCGGCAAGGTGGTGTGGCGCGAGAAGATCGACGACTACTCCGCCGGCTACAGCTACACCGCTGCGCCGCTGATCGCACAAGGCCTGCTCATGACCGGTGTCTCCGGCGGCGAGTTCGGCGTGGTCGGTCGCGTGGAAGCGCGCGACCCCAAGACCGGCAAGATGGTCTGGTCGCGTCCGGTGGTTGAAGGCCACATGGGCTACAAGGACGGCAAGGAAAACGGCATCTCCGGCACCACCAACGCATCGTGGCCCGGCGAGACCTGGAAAACCGGCGGTGCCACCCCCTGGCTGGGCGGCACCTACGATCCCCAGACCGGCCTGGCGTACTTTGGCACCGGCAACCCCGGCCCATGGAACAGCCACGTGCGCAAGGGCGACAACCTCTACTCGGCTTCCACCGTGGCGATCGACCCCAAGACCGGCAAGATCGTGTGGCACTACCAGAACACCCCGAACGACGGCTGGGACTACGACGGTGTGAACGAGTTCATCACCTTCGACATGGACGGCAAGCGCATGGGCGCCAAGGCGGACCGCAACGGCTTCTTCTATGTGAACGACGCCACCACCGGCAAGCTGGTCAACGCCTTCCCGTTCGTCAAGAAGGTGACCTGGGCCACCGGCATCGACCTGAAGACCGGACGCCCGAACTTTGACGACACCAACCGCCCCGGCGACCCGACCGCCGCCGGTGGTGACGGCGCCAAGGGCAAGTCGGTCTTCTCGGCACCGGGCTTCCTGGGTGGCAAGAACCAGATGCCCATGGCCTACAGCCCGCGCACCGGATTGTTCTACGTGCCCACCAACGAATGGGGCATGGAGATCTGGAACGAGCCGATCACCTACAAGAAGGGCGCTGCCTTCCTGGGTGCCGGCTTCACCATCAAGCCGCTGTTTGATGACCACATCGGCTCGCTGCGCGCGATCGATCCCAAGACCGGCAAGGTCGCCTGGGAAGTCAAGAACAACGCGCCGCTGTGGGGCGGTGTGCTGACCGCGGGTGACCTGGTGTTCTGGGGCACGCCCGAGGGTTACCTCAAGGCCGCAGACGCCAAGACCGGCAAGGTCGTGTGGCAGTTCCAGACCGGCTCCGGCGTGGTGGCGCCTCCCATCACCTGGACCGAAGGCGGCGAGCAGTACGTGAGCGTGGTTTCCGGCTGGGGCGGTGCGGTGCCGCTGTGGGGCGGTGAAGTGGCCAAGAAGGTCAACTTCCTGGAGCAGGGCGGTTCCGTCTGGACCTTCAAGCTCATGAAGTGATCTCCGAGGCGCCGGCCGGGTGTGCAGCACGCACCGGGCCGGCGCCTGTTCCTTTTTATGACTCCTCTTCAGGCGGACCTGACATGCGCTCGACCCTTTTCATCGCGACCCTGATCACCAGCGCCAGCGCGTTTGCGCAAGCCGATCTCGCCGGCGCACCCGACCTGGCCAAGGCCAGCGGCTGTTATTCATGCCATGCCAATGGCGAAAAAGTGGTGGGCCCGGCTTTCTCAGCCATTGCCGACAAATATGCGACGGAGAAAGACGCCGCTGCGTCGCTCGCGCAATCGATCCAGAACGGCTCCAAAGGCAAGTGGGGCCGCATTCCCATGCCTGGGCATCCCAGCCTGAGCACGGCCGATCTCAAGACCCTCTCGACCTGGGTGCTGACCGTCAAGCCATGACGGCTCTGCGCGCGGTCGCCTTGTCCTTGCTGTTGAGCGGGGGCGGTGCGCACGCGTTTGATTTCAACGGCGAGAAAGCACTGATCGCCGTGACCAAGGACGGCGCCCGAACGAAGATCGGCCGCGTGGTGTTCAGCCCCGCCGCTGGAGGCGTGAGCGTCTTCAAGGTGCAGATGGATCACGCCGTGATGCGCGACCATTTTCTCTCCATGCGCGAGTTCAAGTGTCTGCCGGCCGAGCAGGAGATCTCGTGCTTTGTGCCCTATCCGTACGCGCAACCCGGCACGGCCTCCGCCACCCGGCTCGCGTGGCTGGAGCACAGCCTGTTGTTCTTCTACAAACAGCCCAAGGACTTTGGCGCCAAGCTGTGGAACGGCATCGTTTTCCAGTTCACCGCCACACCCACCGCGCTGGTGGGCGTGCCACAGGCGGTGGACCTCAACCGCATCGGTGTGCCGCCCGACGACCTCTCCGTGCCGCCCTATGGCGCCACGGACCGCGACCCCTTCACCCCCGGCGCACGCTGGCTCACCGAGCTGCGCATCGAGTCCCCGTGACCATGACTGGAGAACGTGAAATGATCCATCCGCGCACCCTGCTCGGCGCTGCGCTGGTGGTGCTCACCAGTGTTTCACAGGCGCAAGACAGCCACCGCGGCGACTGGCTGCGCAACCCCGCCATGGGCAACTACAAGGCCTATGCGGAATTCAAGATGGCCCACTACGCCGAGGCGCGCGAGGTGTGGGAAACCCTGGCCGAGGTGGGCAACGGCGACGCGCTGTTCAACCTCGGCATCCTGGCCGAAGACGGTCTCGGCGAGCCCAGGAACATGAAGAAGGCCGAGACGCTCTACACCAGCGCCGCGCAGGCCGGCAACTTCAAGGCGCAGTACCGCCTGGGCATGTTGTACAGCGCGGGCACCCTGCTGCCGCGCGATGTGGAGAAGGCGCGCGTCTTCCTCACGCTGGCGGCGCACGGCGGCGACAGGGACGCCATCGCCACGCTGGCCACGCTGGGCCAGCCCGCGGCCAGCCTCACGCCTTACCAGCGCGCCGAATTCCTGGGCGCCAGCGGCGAGCACACGAAGGCGGCCGCGCTCTACCGCCAGCTCGCCGAGGCCGGCGACCGCCGCGCGCAGACGCGCCTGGCCTGGATGTTTGAAGCCGGCCGTGGTGTGCCGCGCGACTTGTCCGAGGCCGCGCTTCGCTTCGAGAGCGCGGCCGTGGCTGGCGAGGCCGAGGCGCAGTACGCGCTCGCCGTGATGTACCGCACCGGCAAAGGCCGTGAGCGCGATGTGGCGCAAAGCCTGGTGTGGCTGCGCCAGGCCGCCGGGCAGAGCTACCCGCCAGCGGTGGCGGCGCTGGCATCGAGCCAGAGTGCGGGCGTGGGGCTTTGACGCTTCTGCGGGCCGCGTGGACCGACTTCACCCAGAATCCATAAGGGTTTTTTAGAACATCCGTTTTTCAGACCCCCCCACCAACCATCCTGAGAGCCCCACATGAACACTGCTTTCTCCGTTCCCTCCCTGATGTCGGTCGTTGCATGTGCGGCCGCCGCGCTGAGCACGCCCACCTTCGCCCAGGTCGATCCCACCCGCATGGTCGACGCCTTCGAGCGCGCCGGCGGCAAGTTCGAAGGCTTCCGCCGCTCGGGTGCCAAGGGCGTCTGCGCCACCGCCGAGTTTGTGGGCAGCGCGCAAGGCCGGGAGCTGTCGGTCTCGTCGGCCTTTAGTGGCCGGCCGGTGCCGGTGGTGGCGCGCTTCTCGATGGGCGGTGGCAACCCCAAGGCACCCGACAACGGCAAGAGCCAGCGCAACCTGGCGCTGCAGTTCGACCTGCCCGGCAACGAGACCTGGCAGATGGGCAACATCTCGGCGCCGATCTTCGGCGCGTCGTCGCCCGAACAGATGCTGGCACGCCTGGAGGCGGTCGCACCCGACCCTGACACCAAAAAGCCGAACCCCGACAAGGTCAAGGCCTTCAACGACGCCAACCCCGACACCCTGCTGCAAGGCAAGTACTTCGCCAGCCAGCCCGTGCCGGCGAGCTTTGGTGGTGTGAACTACTGGGGTGTGCACGCGTTCGCGTTTGTCGACGCCAGCGGCAAGAAGCAGTACGGCAAATGGATCTTCGAGCCGGTGGGCGGCACGCAGAGCCTGACCGACGAAGAAGCCCAGGCCAAGGGACCCGATTTTCTGCAAGCCGAGCTGCGCCAGCGCGTGGCGGCGGGTGGTGTGGCCTTTGATTTCAACCTGCAACTGGCACAGCCGGGCGACAAGCTCGACAGCGCCGTGAGCCCGCTGCCCGCAGAGCGCAAGAAGGTGACGCTGGGCCGCCTCACCATCAAGTCGGTGGCCGCCGATGCCACCGGTCCCTGCGTCACCATCAACTTCAACCCGATGGTCTTGCCCAAGGGCGTGGAGCCATCCACCGATCCCATGCTCGCTGCACGGGCTGCACCCTACGCGGTGTCGATGGGTCGACGCCTGGGCGAGGGCCCGAAGCAGTGAGGCGGTGACGGGTCCGCCCCGTCGTGTTCTGTGAACCGACGGGATTCACCGCACCCATTCGGCCTGCAGGCTCCCACCCACCAGAAACCCGTTGGGCACCGGTTCGTCGCGCTCGAACTTCACCAGCCCCTTGCCCCGGCAGTACCACTCGCGGCTGGTCAGGGGCACGTCGGTGAAGCCGTTCACCGGATCGGTGAAGAGGTTGAGGTTGGCGCGGCCCACCACGCGCAGGCAGGGCTGGTGGGTGCCGGTGGGGGTGGTCACGCTGTCGTCCACCGCCTCGATGCGCCAGTACATCAGCGCCTTGTGGCTGTAGCGCAGTTCGCGCGGGTGTTCGTTGCGCCGCAGGATCAGGTAGGGCACGGTGGTGGTGGTCCACTCTGTGCCCACCGCATACGGCGCCTTCAGCACCCACATCGGCTCCTTGTCCGGGGTGGGTTCGTCGTCGATGTCCATCTGGGTGGCCACACGCTTCACACCGGTCTCGTCGCTCTTGAGGAAGTAGCCCACGCCGGCCGAGTGGTGGCGCACCATCACGGGTTGGTCCTCAAGCGCGCGCGGGCCTTCCACGCGCAATGTCCATTCGTCCACGGGTGGCGCTTCTTCGCTGTTGACTTTCACCTCGTACACCTGAGAGCTGCCTTCAACCAGCGGGAACCAGCTGTCGCTCTGGGTGCCCTGGCAGGCCGCGAGCAGGGTGGTCAGGCCGATGGCGCTGAGGCGCTTCATTTTTCAGGCAACTGCGCGCGGGGCAGGTCGCTCAGTTTGAGTTGCAGCTTGTCGTTGCCGGTGGGGCGCAACCAGGCGAAGCCGCCCTGGCCGCGGACGGGTTCGGTGCTGCCCATCTGGGTGTTGCCGTCGCGCGCCTTTTTGATGCCGTCGCCCAGGATGCGCGCCAGGTCCTTCTCGTACGGCAGGCGGTGCACGCGCGGCATCTCCAGCGGCTTGTTGTCCTTCATGGGGTTGACCCAGATGAAGATGGCGCCGGGGTGGTTGCGTCCCGGGCGGGGTTCGTCGAACACCGCCGACAGCAGCACGAAGCGCGGGGGCAGGGCGTCGTCGCTCGGCCAGCCGGCGATGCCTTGCAGGGTGTTGTGGCTCAGTGCATAGAAACCCGAGACGAGCAGCACCGCTGCCCCTTTCACGCCCCAGTGCCAGCGTGTGGCCAGCAGCAGGCACACGAGCAGGAAGGCGAGCAGTGCGTACACGAGCACCAGCAGCAGCAATTGGGAAGAGACGGTGGGGATCATGGAGGTGGTGTCAGAGTCCGGTTCGCTGAACGATGGTGAGCGGTCGGGTGTTGATGTCGGTCACCGCGCCGGTGTCGTTGATGCTGAAGCGCACCAGCGTGCGTTCGTCGCCCTTGCGGGGAATCTGCTGTGTGCCGGTGAAGACGATCTCGGCCTGCGGGTTGACCTTGACCACCGCCACCGACACGTCCACCGGCTGCTGGTCGCGCGTGTCGTAGTAGTGCGCGTTCACCACGTATTCGCCGGGCACGAGGCCGCGCAGCGTGACGATCTCCTGGCGCACCGGGCTGCTGATCTCGCGACCGTTGACGATCACGGTGTTGTTCTTCGCGCCGCGGTCGTCGCGGTCCAGGTGCAGCATGCCGGCGTCGCGCGCGCGAAACCACAGCGTCTTGCCGCCGGGCTCGTTGACCCAGGCGTCGATGTCGTTGGGGTTGTTGTCGGGCCAGGAGATGGTGACGATGAACTCGGCCTTGGCCGGGATGTCGCCGGCCTTGCGCGACTTGGGGTTGAACGAGAGCAGGGCGATGACGAAGCAGAAGACGAAGGCGATCAACATGTTGAACAACATGTCGTAGAACGGATCGGTCTCCGTGTCACGGACCGGGCGGCCGATCGCCATGCGGCGCTCCTGCAAGCGCCTGTGTGGCAGGCGGTGTGGCGGCCAGCGTGTCGGCCACCAGCGCGTCGGCAAAGCGGTCCAGCCGCATGAGCTGCAGACCCAGGAGGATGTTGCCGGTGAGCCCGGTCACGGTGGTCAGCAGCGCGATGCCCAGACCCCCTGTGAGGTTCTTCAGCAACTGCGCCGACTGGCTCGCATCGAAGCTCTCCATCTGCCCGAGCTGCAGCGCGAGGATGGAGAAGCCGATCACCTTGCCGAGCAGGCCGAGCTTGAGCTGGATGCCGTTGAGCCACCAGGCCATTTCGTGCGGGCCGTGCGCGCGCTCGCCCAGGATCTGCATCCAGGTGTTCTGGTCGGCGCCGGGCTGGGCGCAGCCATGCATGTACTCGGCGCTCCAGTGTTCTTTGTTGGGACTCACCAGACCGGGACGCGCGAGCAACCCGTCCAGCTGCTGGCGCTGCAGGCCCAGAGTCCAGGCGCGCCGCCCGGCCCACAGCGAGCAACCGGTGAACAGCAGCACGATGATCACCGTGAGGCCCGTCGGGTCGGCCGCCACCAGCCGGTGCCAGGCACCGGCTCGCCACAAAAGCAGGGCGCCAAAGGCCAGCAAGCCCATGTAGGCCAGCCACAGGAGGAACAGGCCGTTGGGCGCCTGCTCCAGCGCCAGCGGGCTTCGCCGCGCGCCGGGCAAGTGGCTCACCAGCGCGGCGCCGAGAATGCGGTGGTGCGATGGCGTGGCGGGTGTGGCGTCGGCCATGGTCAAGCCTGCGGGTGCAGCACACGCGACTCGGCGTCGCTTCGAAACACGATGGGGATGTGGCGCATTGCGGGCGCCTGTTTGACGAGTTGCACCACCTTCTCGTGGTGTGGCGACTTGCTGCACACCGGGTCGGCCTGCGTGGCGTCGCCGGTGATCAGGAAGGCCTGGCAGTGGCAACCGCCAAAGTCGTTGTGGCGCTCGTCGCAGCTGCGGCAGGGCGGCTTCATCCAGTCTTCGCCACGGAAGGCGTTGAAGGCCTGGCTCTTTTGCCAGATGTCGGCCAGCGCCATGTCGCGCACGTTGGGCAGCTTCAAGCCCGGCAGGTCGCGTGCGTTGTGGCAGGGCATGGCCACGCCGTCGGGGGCGACCGAAAGAAACACCGAGCCCCAGCCGTTCATGCAGGCTTTGGGCCGTTGTTCGAAATAGTCGGGCACCACAAACAGCAGCTTGCAGCGCTGGCCGATTTTTTCGCGGTAACGGTTGACCACGGCCTCGGCTTCGATCAGCTGCTCGTGCGTGGGCATCAGGTGGTCGCGGTTGACCCAGGCCCAGCCGTAGTACTGTGTGTTGGCGAGTTCGAGGTATTCCGCGTCGAGCGCGAGCGCCATCTCGATGATCTGGCCCACATGCGGCAGGTTGTGCCGGTGCAGCACGCAGTTCATCACCATCGGCCAGTCGTGTGCCTTGATCAGACGCGCCACCTTCTGCTTGAGTTCGAAGGTCTTGGTGTGGCTCAGAAAGTCGTTGAGTTCGCGCGTGCTGTCCTGAAACGACAGCTGCACATGGTCGAGCCCGGCGTCTTTCAGCCGCTGCGCGCGCGTCTCGGTGAGGCCCACGCCCGAGGTGATGAGGTTGGTGTAGTAACCCAGCGCGTGCGCTTCCTGCACCAGTTCTTCCAGGTCGTCGCGCACCAGGGGTTCACCGCCCGAGAACCCGAGCTGCGCGGCGCCGAGCTTGCGCGCCTGGCGCATCACGTCGACCCATTGCGCGGTGGTGAGTTCGTCCTTGATGCGCGCGTGCTGCGTGGGGTTGTAGCAAAAAACGCAGTGCAGCGGGCACTGGTAGGTGAGCTCGGCCAGCAGCCACAGCGGTGGGCCGGCGGGGTGCGTCTTGGCGGCCAGCAGCGAGAGTGCTTCGGAGACCGGTGCGAACTCAGTCGATCCAGCCACGGCGGCCTCCTTCTTCCAGCAACGATTCCACCTGCGGTGTGAGGCCCTGGACCGAAAACGCGGCCTCCAGCTCGCTCACGATCCCGGGCACCGTGCGTTCGCCATCGCAGCGCTTGAGGATCTCGGCAGCACTGTCGTTGAGTTGCACCATGCCCTCGGGGTACAGCAGCACCCAGCGCGACTGTGCTTCTTCGTATTGCAATCGGAAGCGGCGCGAAAGCTTGGGACGGGAAGGGATCATTGACAGGCTTTCTCGATGGCGTCGAGCATGGTCCAGAGGATGTCGAGCTTGAACTGCAGGATGTCGAGTGCACGGTGTTGCGCCGCGCGGGTGGTGAAGTGATCCAGCGTCACGCGCAGGCCGTGCTCCACATCGCGCCCGGCCAGCGGAATGCGCTTGCGGAAATAGCCCAGTCCGTCGGCGTCGATCCAGGGGTAGTGCAGAGGCCAGCTGGCCAGGCGGTCCTTGTGGATCTGTGGCGCAAACATCTCGGTGAGCGAAGAACACACGGCCTCCTGCCACGGGGCCTTGGCCGCGAAGTTCACATACGCGTCGCAGGCGAAGCGCACAGCGGGCACCACGCCTTGCAGCGACAACAGGTCGTCGCGTGCAATGCCCACCGCTTCGCCCAGGCGAATCCAGGCCTCCAGGCCACCGCTGGCCGAGCCTTCGAAGTCGCCATAGCCATCGTGATCGAGGATGCGTTCCACCCACAGGCGGCGGTGCGCGCGGTCGGGCATGTTGGCCAGTATGGCGGCGTCCTTGCGCGGAATGCAGACCTGGTAATAGAAGCGGTTGGCCACCCAGCAGCGCAGCTCGTCAGGAGTGCAGCCGCCGGCGTTCATGCGCACATTGAACGGGTGGTGGATGTGGTACGAGCGACCCTGGTCGCGCAGCTGCGCTTCGAATTGCTCGCGCGTCCAGGCGGGCAAGCCTTCGAGGGGACGGGGGGTGGTGGCGATGTCCATGCGGTTTGCCGGGTCAGAAGACGATGTCCATGCCGTCGCGCGCCACCTCGATGCCGTGGCGGGTGAGCTCGGCGTGTTCGGCGGAATCCTCGACCAGCATCGGGTTCGTGTTGTTGATGTGGATGAGGATCTTGCGGATGGAGCGCGGCAACTGGTCCAGCTGTTCGATCATTCCGCCCGCGCCGCTTTGCGGCAGGTGGCCCATCTCCGCGGCCTTCTTTTTCGAGAGGCCCTGCGTGATCATTTCGTCTTCGGTCCAGAAGGTGCCGTCCACCAGCAGCACCGAGCAGCTGGCCATGAGCGTCAACAGCTCGGGTGTCACGGCGCCCAGGCCGGGCGCGTAGAACACGCGCCCACCGGTGGCCGGGTTCTGAATCACCAGGCCGAGGTTGTCGCCGGCGCGCGGGTTGCCGCGAAAGGGTGAATACGGCGGCGGCTTGGAGGCGATGGCCACGGTCTGCACCTCGATGCCGGGCAGGCCCTCGATGGTGATGGTGCGACCGTCCGACGGCAGCTCGGTGGTGGCCACGCCGCAGTAATGCGCAAGGATCCCGGTGATGGGGAAACCGCTGGCGATGTCGGACAGCACCTCGGGAGTGGCCAGCAGCGGCAGCCTGGAGCCGCGCTCGCGCAGCATGATGAGACCGGTCACGTGGTCGATCTGCGCGTCCATGAGCAGAACCGCGGCAATGCCGCTGTCGCGCACCGCGCGGGCGGGTTGCAGGTCGGGCGTGTCGCGGATCTGGGTGAGGATGTCGGGCGAGGCGTTGACCAGCAGCCAGTCCTGCCCGTTGGCGGTGACGGCGATCGACGACTGCGTGCGCGCAGTGGCCCGGATGCGACCGTTGCGCAGGCCGTCGCAATTGGCGCAGTTGCAGTTCCACTGCGGGAAGCCGCCACCAGCCGAAGAACCGAGAACCCGGATGCGCATGTCAGTGGCGCCCGGCCGCCCGAAGGCGCTGACGCACCCCCTCGGGGGGCAGTGAACGAAGTGAGCGTGGGAGCTGTTTCATGTCAGGACAACTGAAAGACCAAGAAAAAGGCGCACGCGTTGTTCACCCGTGCGCCTCGAACCCAACGCTGCTGATCAGCGGTTGGCGATGTACATGGTGATTTCAAAGCCGAAACGAAGGTCGGTGAAGGCGGGGGTCGTCCATTGCATAGAAGGTCTCCAATAATGGGTTGGCACGAAACATGTCTGCAAGCTCGCCAGCACCATTGCCACAAGCCGCCTCCCATGAATAGCAATATCGATGCCACGAAAACTGTTCCATCCGCGCGGGTGACCAGCCCGGCATGGCCACGCGCGCAACACCTGTCTTTGGGTCGCCTGCACCGCATGGCCTGGCGTGAGGTCGGTGCACCTTCGGGTGAACCCTGGCTGCTGTTGCATGGAGGCCCGGGCAGCAGTTGCCAGCCCGGCATGCTGAGGCCCTTTGACCTCTCGCGGCAACGCGTGGTGGCACCCGACCAGCGCGGTTGTGGCGCCTCGTTGCCGAAGGGGCGTACGGCGGGCAACCACACGGCTGCGCTGGTGGCCGACATGGAAGCGCTGCGCGAACACCTGGGTCTGGAGCGGTGGTCGTTGCTGGCCGGTTCGTGGGGCACGGTGGTGGCTTTGGCTTACACGCTGGCGCATCCGCAACGTGTGCAGCGTCTGGTGTTGCGCGGCGCGTTTGCGTTGAGCCGGCGCGAGGTCGGTGGGCTGCTGTTGCCGTCGTCGCGCGTGCGACAGTCGCTCGGCTGGGGGGCGTTGTGGCCCGTTGTTTCCGGCGCGGTGTTGCCCGTGGCGTTGCAGCGGCTGACACAACTGATTCAAAGTGGGACACCCGGTGTTGCATCGCTGCGCGCCGCGCGCGGCTGGGGTTTGCTGGAAACCGCGTCGGCGGCGCGCAGCCAGCGGCGCAGCCTGTTGCACGCGGCCCTGAGCTCACCGCGCCTGGCGGCCTCCATCCGGCGGGAATGGGCGTCGTTGCGCAAGGCCGAGAAGCGTGCCGTCGCCCGTTTGAAGCAGCCCGGGAAAACCCGCGCCGACCGCAAGGCCTTCGCCAAATTCCGCATCCAGGCGCACTACCTGCGCCACGGCGGTTTCATGCGCGCAGGCCAGCTGGACCGCGGTGTGCTGCAAACCGCTCGCCATGGCACACCGGTGGACTGGGTGCATGGACGTTTCGATGCGATCTGCCCACCGGCCAACAGCCGTCGCTGGGCTGCGCTGGGGCGCGCGGCAGGGGGTGGTGTCTTGCATGTGGAGCCGCACAGCGGCCACCTGGGGCATGAGCCCGCCATGCTGCCGGCGCTGCGCCAGAGCGTGCGCAGGACGCTGGCATGAACAGCCTGTGCTGCGCGTTGGGGGTGGGCTTGCTCACGCTGCTGGCGGGCTGCGCCTCGACCGCGCACAAGCCCGACTGCAGCGCCGCCAACGCCGTGCCCTGGCAGGCGGTGGTGCCCGGCGTGTGGGTGTGGCAACCCGATGCACAGGCCGACGTGTCAGCCGCCAACGCGGGCCATGTGGTGCCCACCTCCGTCGTGGTCTCGGGCGCGGATGCGCTGGTGATCGACCCCGGCCCGAGCCACCGCCACGGCCTGCGGGTGCGCGACTCGCTGGCCTGCCGCTTCGGCGCGCAGGTGCGCCAGGTGGTCAACACCCATGCCCACGCCGAGAACGTACTGGCGAACTCGGCGTTTGCCGATCTGCTGGAGCGGGACGGGTTGGAAATCCTGGCCACCGAAGGCACGCGAAGCGCCATGCAACAGCGCTGCCCCGCCTGCCTCGCCAGCCTGGGGGAGCGCGTGGGCGAGCGCGCCATGGCGGGTACACGCATCGTGTGGCCCAGCCGCGTGCTGCGGGCGGGCGAGGTCGTGCGCGTCGGGCCGCACCGGCTGCGCGTGTTGCCACCTGCGCCCGGCCACACCGAGAGCGATCTGGTGCTGTGGGACGAAGCCAGCCGTGTGGTGTGGGCCGGGGGGCTGGTCTACAACCAGCGCCTGCCCGAGCTGGCGCAGGGCGGGGTGGACGCGTGGTTGCTGGTGTTGGACCGCATCGCCGCGCTTCAGCCGCGCCACGTGATCGGCCATGCGGTGTCCAGCAGCCCGAAGGACGGCGAGTTGCCGCCTGCGATGGTGGCCACCCGCGCCTACCTGACCGAGCTGCGCGCGCTCGTTCTCAAGGCCATGGACGAAGGCCGCCACGCCGGTGAAGGAGGTGTGATCACCATGCCCGCGTACGCCGCCTGGGCGGGCTATGGTGAGCGCCAGGGCTTCAACGTGCAGCGGGCGTGGCGCGAGCTGGAGGCGGTGTGGATGGAGCGCTAGCTCAGCTGAGCAGATCCGGCGGCAGCTGGTCTTTCTTGCGGTAGATGGTGTTGCGCGACACCCCCAGCGCCTTGGCCGCCGCCGACACATTGCCCTTGTGCAGGCGCAGCATCTGCGCCATGGCGCTCAGCGCCACGTCCTGCAGCTTCTGGCCTTCGACGGCCACCTCCACCGCCGGTTCGGGCAGGCTGCACGCGGGCGCGGCCTCTGCAGGCGCGGCGGTCGCCGCCGTGGCGGCAAAGGCGGCCGGGCGCTGCACCAGCACCTGGTCGTGCTCCAGTTCTTCGAGGAAATCGTCGGGCAGGTGGCCCATGTCGATCACGCCGCCGTGGCCGACCATCACCACCGCCGTGCGCAGCAGGTTGTGCAGCTGTCGGAAGTTGCCGGGCCAGGCGTAGCGCTTGAACAGGTCCATCACCTGGGCCGACACGCCCACCGGCTGACTGCCTTCGCTGAGCGCAAGCAGGATCTTTTGCACCACGAGTTCGAAATCGCTGCGCTCGCGCAACGCGGGCAGGCGCACCACCAGCCCGTTGAGGCGGTAGTAGAGGTCTTCGCGGAAATCACCGCGCGCGATCATGTCCTTGAGGTTCTTGTGGGTGGCGCTCACCACCGCCACGTCGACCTCGACCTCCTTGCCTGCTCCCAGCGGGCTGACCTTGCGCTCCTGCAACACCCGCAGCAGCCGCGCCTGCAGGTGCTTGGGCATGTCGCCAATCTCGTCGAGGAAGAGCGTGCCGCCGTGGGCCTGCAGGATCTTGCCGATGGAGCCCTTCTTGCGCGCGCCGGTGAAGGCGCCTTCTTCGTAGCCGAAGAGCTCGGATTCGATCAGTGTGTCGGGGATGGACGCGCAGTTGACCGACACAAAGGGCTGCGTCGCGCGTGAGGAATCGCCGTGGATGGCTTGCGCGAGCAGGTCCTTGCCGGTGCCGGTTTCGCCCAGGATCATGATGGGAATGTCGCGCCCGCTCACCATGCGCAGCTTGTGGATCACCGAGGTCACCTGCGGGTCCCCGGTGTCCAGGTAGTGCAGCGAGGAAAACTGCATCTTCTTGCCGGTCTGCTTCAGCGGCTCGGGCCCGGGCTGGGCAGCAGCGGGCGTGGGCTGTGCGGACGCCTCGCTGGTGGTGCCGGTGGGCTTGGCGGCCCACATGTTGGAAACCTTCAGCTTGACCCGGCACCACACCGACACACCGTTGTGCATGCACAGCTGTTTGGGGTTGGGTGTGGCGCCGCTGAACATTTCGAACAGGGCCGAAACCGGCAGGCCGAACAACGAGGAGAAGGTGTGTGCCTTGAGCGCGGAAAACGGCAGGCCGATCTGGAACTGCGCGCTGCGGTTGGCCGAGAGAAAACGGCCCTCGGGTGAGAACACCGCGATGCCTTCGACCAGCGTGCCCAGAAACTCGGAGCGTGTGTGGAAGTGGATGCGGATCGCCTTGGGAAAGATGTCGGCGAACATGTGGTTCTCGATCATCTGCGCCGACATGCGCACCAGCGCCAGCGTGTGCTGGTGGTAGCTGCGGTGGTCCCCGGTCACGTCGAGTGCGCCGATCACCTGGCCGTACGGATCGAAGATGGGCGAGGCCGAACAGGTGAGGAACTTGTTGGCGTTCATGTAGTGCTGACCACCGTGCACGGTGAGCGCTTCCTCTTCACTCAGCGCGGTTCCGATCGCGTTGGTGCCCTTGCTTCTTTCCGACCAGTCCATGCCGGGTGTGAGCGCCACCTGGGAGGCCCGCTCCAGAAAATCCATGTCGCCCAGCGAGTGCAGGACGAGGCCTTTGGCCGACGTGAGCAGCACCATGCTGTGGGTGTTGACGATCTGGTCGTAGAGCGTTTCCATCACGGGGGCGGCGTGCTGGAACAGGAAGCGGTTTTCTTCCAGCGCATCGGGCAGCACACCGTGCGACGGGCTCGAAAAATCGGGGGTGTCGGTGACGGTGATGCCGTACGACTGCGAGCGTCGGTGCGACTGCCCGATCCGGTCGTGGTGATCGTGCGTCGACAGGCCCGCCGACGGGGATTCAACCCGACGACCCGCGGCAGGGCTCGTGAAGAGGGCGGAATTCATGTGGTCTCCAGGGTCCGGGGGAAGGACTCCCCAGCAGTCCGCCGACCAGAGCGTGTCGTCGGCTGCGGGTCCGGTGGCTCCGGTGTTTTCGCTGTCTGGTTGTCTCATGCAATTCTCTTCATATGTGTCTCGGGGAACAACACTGGTAATCCCGGTGTGCAACAGCCCACACCGGGTGTACCCGTGTGTCGATAGCAATTAACCTGCCTGCTTTTGCACTACTTTGCGCGGTGAAAAGGTGGTCCAGAAGACACCAGTTGTGCATGGGGATGTGACACGCGAAGCGATGAACGGATGCGCAACTGATTCAATTTGGAACAGGTTGGCGTTGTTGATCCGGGGTTTGGTGGAGGGCCTGCTTCTTGCTGAACTCCAGGGCATTCAAGCTTTTGCCATTGGAGACCTTTCGATGAAAACACCATCCTTTTCGCTCTCGAAACGCGCAGCACGCGCGCTGCTGGCCGCGGCCGTGACCTGCGGTGTGGCCGCTGTCCTGGCGCACGGCGACGTGACACCCCAATCGGTGGACACCAGCACCTTGCCGCAGCTCGGCGCCAAGTGGCTTGACGCCAATCCGTTCAGCGCTGGCCCGGCCCACAAGGAAGCGTTGCGCATCGGCACTTCGGCCTACAACCAGAACTGCGCGCGCTGCCATGGCCTGGAGGCCATCTCGGGCGGCATGTCGCCCGACCTGCGCAAGTTCGACAGCGACTGCACCGGCATGGCCGACGCGGCCAAGAAGGCGGCTTGCTACAAGGAGATGGATGAGTTCTATGTGGCCACCGTGCGCCGAGGCCGTGTGCGCGATGGCCGCGTCTACATGCCGCCCTTCGAGGCCACGCTCACACAGGAAGCCATCTGGTCGATCAAGACCTACCTGGAAACCCGACGCGAGAAGTGATGTGCCCGCAGGCCGCTGGCGGCCCGCCCCCACAGGAGACAAGACATGACAGAACAACACACCCACCTCGATCGCCGCCAGTTGCTGGTTGGCCTGCTGGCCGGCCTGCCGCTGCTGGCCCAGGCGCAGACCGAACTGACGGACCTGGCGAAGATCCGCGCCAGTGGCGTGCTCAAGGTGGCGGTCTACAAGGACAACGCTCCGTTCTCCGACGGCCCGGCCAACGACGTGCAGGGGCTCGATGTGTCGATCGCCACCGCGTTGGCCAGACAGCTCAACCTCAAGCTCTCGCTGCTGCCGTTCGACGCGGGCGAGAACATGAACGACGACCTGCGCAACATGGTCTGGCGCGGTCACTACCTGGGCTATGGCCCGGCCGACGTGATGCTGCAGGTGCCGGGCGACAAATACCTCATGGCGCGCAACCGCCAGGTGCTCATCCTCGCGCCCTACATGCGCCAGTCGCTGGTGCTGGTGTTCGACACCACGCGCCTGGCCGATGTGACCAGCCCGGACGACCTCAAGGGGTTTCAGCTCGCGGCCGAACGCGGCGCCGGTGCGACCAGCGCGCTCATGGGTTACAGCGGGGGCCTGCTGCGCAACCAGGTCGGCATCCACAACACCGGCACACTGGCCGTGCAGGCCCTGCTCGATGGCAAGGCCGCAGCCGCGTACGTGACACGCGCCCAGGCCGAGTCGGTGCTTTCACGTGCCGAGGTCAAGCCCGGGCGGTACCGCCTCACCTCGCTGGCGCTCAGCGGCTTGCCGGACAACGGTTGGCCGGTGGGCATGGCGATCAAGGCCGAGCACAAGGAGCTGGGCCAGGCGCTGGAGACAGCCTTGCAGTCCATCCGCGCCAGCGGCGAACTGCTGGCGATCTTCAAGCAGCACGGCATGACGCTTACCGCGCCCTGAGGCCCGCGGCTCCTGCGCGGCGCGACCATGGCGGCACCCGCCACCTGCAAGTGCTGCAGCTTGCAGAACGACTGCCGATGTTGCGGGTTGGCCGGAGAGGACGCCTGGCGATTCAGCTGCGATCGCGCTGGGCGCCGAGCTTGCGGTAGACCGTGGCGCGGCTGATGCCCAGGACGCGCGCGGCTTCCATCACATTGCCGCGTGCATCGTCCACCGCCTTGCGGATGAGGGCGGTCTCCACGTCTTTCAGCGGCACCGCTGTGCCCGTGCCGTGCATGGGTGCGCGCTCGCCGCCCGCATTGAGGCGCGCATGCACATTGAGCCGCAGGCCCGACCACAGCGGCACTTCCGCGGCATTGCGCTGCGCGCGCGCGGCATCGAACAGGCTCTCGAGCGGCGCGGCAAACACGTCGGTGCAATGGCCCGCGTGGCTCAGCGGGGCGATGCCCAGCATGTCGGCCGCGGGGCGGTTCAGGCCGGTGATGTGACCGTCGGCGTCGACACACACCAGACCGTCGCTGTCCCCGCCCAGCGTTTGACCGGGCCAGTTCAGGCTCAGCAGCAGGCGGTGCGGTCGGGCCAGCGCGAGCGCGTTTTCAATGCTGCGAGCCGACTGCGTGACCAGGTGCTTGAGCGCGGGTTGCTCCACCACATTCACGCCCGTGAGGTCGAGCATGCCCACGCACTGCCCGTCGGGCCCCCAGATGGGCGCGCCGGCGCAGCTGTAGACACTGGTGGCATCGAAGAAGTGCTCGCCGCGGTGCAGCCACACCGGCTGCAGCTCGGCCAGCGTGGCGCCGATGGCGGTGGTGCCCACGGCGCGTTCGGAGAGGTCCACGCCCACGCGTGCGATGGTCGAGGCCTGCGGGTTGTGTCGGTCCACCGGGCCGTTGACGTCGATGACCAGGCCGCTGGCGTCGGTGAGGATGGCGAAGTAGCGCGTGTTGGCCATGGCCCGCGTGAGCGACTGGATCACCGGCGCCGCAGCCCGCAGCAACGGCTGGTTCGCGTCGATGGCGTTGCGCACCGCGCTGTGGGTCACGGCGTCGAAGGTGATCGGCTGGTGCGGGTTGAAGCCCATGCCGAGGCAGCGCCGCCAGGAGCGGTCGATCCACGGTGAGAGCGCCGCCGGCGCGTTCGGGTCGCGCGTGTCCAGCACCGACTTGCGCGCCTGTTCGATCAGGGCCAGGCGGTGCGGGTGGGCGGGGGGAGACTGCGGGTGGGAAGTCACAACAGAATTAAAGCAGCGTTTGAACGCCCTGGTGTGGTCGTCAGGTGTTCGCGGGATCGGTGTTAACCCCCGTCGCAGGCTCGGGCCAGCGGCAGACCCAGCCGGTGTCGCGGGCCAGGGTGTGCACGTCATCGGGCGTGTCGAGGTCGCGCGTGTGGTGTGGGTTGTCCACCACCCACGGCAAGGTGGCCTGCGGGTGCGCCGCGCGCCACTGCCGCAGGCTGGTGCCGGGAGCGCCGAGCAGATCGGCGCGCACCGCGACGTCGAACACCACCGGATGGCCGGGCACACCGTTCACCATGGGCACCACCAGCTGGCAATCGCTGGGGCGGCGCTGAAACGCATGCAGCACCGCGCCGATGTCGGCCGCGTTGATCAGGGGCTGGTCGGCCAGCAGCACCATCACGGCATGAACGTCGTTGCCCAGCGCGCGCAAGCCGATGTGCAGCGACGGGGCCGGGTCGTCCTCGGGCATGGGGTTGATCACCTGGCGTGGTGCGAGGTGCGCAGGCCATTGCGCCAGGTGCGCCTGGATCTCGGCGGCGTGGTGGCCGAGCACCAGCACCGGCGTGGGAAGCCCGACGCCGCGCACCGCGCGCACCAGCCGCTCCAGCAGGCTCTGGCCTTGCACCTCCAGCAGACACTTGGCCCGCCCGCCCATGCGCCGCCCGGCACCCGCGGCCAGGATGAGCACGCCGGTGCGAAGGGGCTGTGGCGTTGCGGTGTTCAACGCGAGCTGGTGGGTGAGAAGCAGGCCGGGCCGGAGGGCTCGGCGGTGCCATCGGTCAATGCGTTTTTGGCGTGTGTCACGTCCATGTCGCGCGGCAGCGGCACGCCGTTTTTCACGGCCAGCACCTCGGCCATGATGCTCACCGCGATCTCGGGCGGCGTCTTGCTGCCGATGTAGATCCCGATCGGGCCACGCAGTCGCGCCAGGCTTTCGGCGGTCTGCTCGAAGTGTTCAATCAATCGGGCGTGGCGCGCTTCGTTGTTGCGCCTTGAACCGATGGCGCCCACGTAAAAGGCCTCGGTGTCCAGCGCTTCGAGCAGGGCGAGGTCGTCGAGCTTGGGGTCGTGCGTGAGCGCGATCACGCAGCTGCGGCGATCCACCTTGAAGTCGCGAACCACGTCGTCGGGCATGTCGGTGAGCAAGGCCACGCCGGGCACCGCCCAGGCCGTGCGGTACTCCTCGCGCGGGTCGCACACGGTGACCGCGAAGCCGCTGAACAGCGCCATGGTGGCGAGGTACTCGGTGAGCTGGCCGGCGCCGATCAGCAGCATGCGGTACTCGGGGCCGAAGGTGTTGGCCAGCACCGCATCGTCGTCGATCAGCGGCGACGGTGCGGTGACCGCGCGCAGCTCCACGCGGCCGCTCGCCAGCTCGGTACGGCGCTGCACCATCTGGCCATCAGCCAGGGTCTGCACCAGCGCGAGCAGCGAGGCCGTGTCGGGGTTGAATTCGAGCACCAGTTCCAGCGTGCCGCCGCAGGGCAGGCCGAAGCGGTGTGCGTCGTCCGCGCTCACGCCGTACTGCACGCGCTGTGGTGTGCTGTCGGGGATGTCGTGCGTGATGCCGGCCACACCCGCGCTGGCCCCGGTCTGGTGGGCGCGGCTGTAGCGGTAGATCAGGTCGTCTTCGATGCACCCGCCGGAGACCGAACCGACCACCGCGCCGCTCTCGCACAAGGCCATGATCGAGCCCACTGGGCGCGGCGACGAACCCCAGGTGCGCACCACGGTGGCGAGCAGGGCGCGTTGCCCCTGGGAGCGCCAGCCGTGCAGCGTGCGCAGGACGGTGACGTCGAGGTTTTCCATGGCGGGCTTGGGTTGCTGTGGGGGGATCGGGAGGTCTTGGCGAGAACGCTTGCGCAAGGGCGGAAGCAGCATGCCACGAAGCGTACCGGGCGCAACGTGCAACGGGCCGTCTCAATCTGAGACTTTTTCGCCGAGAGCCCCGCAAACCCGGGTAAACCCTCAACCCGAAATGCCGCCAGACACAAAAAATCGTATGAGCAGATGTGCATAGGCGCTCCTCAAGTGCAATGCGTCTGTTACCCACACGGAGACACAACGATGCAAAAAGTCCTTCACATCAACCCCGATAAATGCACCGGCTGCCTGCAGTGCGAAATGGCCTGTTCGTTCGAGAACTACGGGACCTACGCCACGTCGAAGTCGCGCATCAAGGTTTTTGACTTCCACCACACCGGCAAGAAAGTGCCCTACACCTGCACGCAGTGCGACGAGGCCTGGTGCCTGCACGCCTGCCCGGTGGAAGCGATCACCGTGGACAAGATGACCGGCGCCAAGGTGGTGAACGAGACCACCTGCGTGGGTTGCAAGGTCTGCACCATTGCCTGCCCGTTCGGCACCATCAACTACGTGCAGGAAACCGGCAAGGTCCAGAAGTGCGACCTGTGCGGTGGCGAGCCGGCCTGCGCCGAAGCCTGCCCCACGGCCGCCATCACGTTCATCGATGCGAACTGGACCGGCATGGACAAGATGAAGCAGTGGGCCGACAAGCTGGGCAACCAGCCGTCCACCGCCGCCTGATCCGACCCACCCTCACAGGAGAATCAATATGTCATGGGCTGGAAAAATCCTCCGCGTCAACCTGACCGCGGGCACCGTTAAATCCGAACCGCTGAACACCGAGTGGGCACGTTCCTACATCGGCTCGCGTGGGCTGGGCAGCAAGTACCTGGTGAGCGAGGTTGACCCCAAGGTCGACCCGCTGTCGCCCGAGAACAAGATCATCTGGGCCACCGGCCCCTTGACCGGCACCATGGCCTCCACCGGCGGCCGTTACACCGTGATCACCAAGGGCCCGCTGACCGGGGCCATTGCGTGTTCGAACTCGGGCGGCTACTGGGGCGCCGAGCTCAAGATGGCCGGCTGGGACATGATCATCTTCGAGGGCAAGTCTCCGAAGCCGGTCTATCTCTACATCAACGACGACGAGGCCGAGCTGCGCGACGCCGGCCACCTCTGGGGTCAGAGCGTGTGGAAGACCGAAGAGGTTCTCAAGTCCAGCCTGCAGGACCCGCTGGTGCGCGTGTCGAGCATCGGCAAGGCCGGTGAAAACGGCGTGCTGTACGCGGCGGTGGTGAACGACCTGCACCGAGCGGCCGGCCGTTCCGGCGTGGGCGCCGTCATGGGCAGCAAGAACCTGAAGGCCATTGCCGTGCGCGGCACCAAGGGCGTGGGCAACATCCGCGACCCCAAGGCCTTCATGAAGACCACCTTCGAGAAGAAGAAGATCCTGGCCGAGAACGCGGTGACGGGTCAGGGCCTGCCGGCCTACGGCACGCAGGTGCTCATGAACGTGATCAACGAGATGGGCGCACTGCCCACGCGCAATCACCGCGACGTGCAGTTCGAAGGCGCGAAGGACATCTCGGCCGAAGCCATGGTCACCCCGCGCGAGAGCGACGGCAAGAAGCACCTGGTGACCAACCAGGCCTGCTTCGGTTGCACCATTGCGTGCGGTCGCATCAGCAAGATGGACGAGAACCACTTCACCGTGAAGAACAAGCCGCAGTACTGGGGCGCCAACGGCGGCCTGGAGTACGAAGCGGCCTGGGCGCTGGGTGCTGCCAACGGCGTGAACGATCTGGAAGCACTGCAATACGCCAACCTGTTGTGCAACGAAGAAGGGTTTGATCCCATCAGCTTCGGTGCCACCGTGGGCGCGGTGATGGAGCTCTACGAAATGGGCGTGCTCACCGCCGAGCAGCTCGGCATCGACGCCAAGTTCGGTTCGGCGCAAGCCTTGGCCCACTTTGCCGAGATCACCGCGCGCGGCGAAGGCTTCGGCAAGGAGATCGGCATGGGCTCCAAGCGCCTGACCGAAAAATACGGCCACCCCGACCTGTCCATGAGCGTGAAGGGCCAGGAGTTCCCGGCCTACGACGGTCGCGCGATCCAGGGCATCGGCCTGGCGTACGCCACGAGCAACCGCGGCGCCTGCCACCTGCGCGGCTACACCATCGCGTCTGAAGTGCTGGGCATTCCGGTCAAGACCGATCCGGTCGAGAGCGAAGGCAAGCCGGAGCTGGTGAAGGCGTTCCAGGACGCCACCGCCGCGTTCGACTCCTCGGGCCTGTGCGTGTTCACCACCTTCGCCTGGGGCGTGGCCGATCTGGCACCGCAGCTGCAAGCCGCGTGCAACGAAGAGTTCACCACCGAAGAGCTGGAGAAGATCGGTGAGCGCATCTGGAACATGGAGCGCGAATTCAACAACGCCGCGGGCTTCACGTCCAAAGACGACAGCCTGCCCAAGCGCCTGCTGACCGAAGCGGCCAAGACCGGTGCTTCCAAAGGCATGGTCAGCAAGCTGCCCGAGATGCTGCCCAAGTACTACGCCGCACGCGGCTGGGACACCGAAGGCCGCCCCACCGCCGAGACCCGCGCGCGCTTGAGCCTGTAAGACTCGGCCCCGAACCGCCTTTGGCCTGAACCCAGGGGGCAGTCACCACGCTGCCCCCTTTCTTTTTTTCGAGGAGACAAGACATGCACCACGTCATCCTGGGCGCCGGACCCGCCGGGGTCATTGCCGCCGAGACCATCCGCAAGCATGCCCCCGCCGACACCATCACCCTGGTGGGTGACGAAGGTGAGCCGCCGTATTCGCGCATGGCCATTCCTTACTTGCTGATCGGCAACGTGAAGGAAACCGGCACCTACCTGCGCAAGAGCCTCACCCACTACACCGACCTGCGCATCGACCAGGTGCCCGGTCGCGCCACGGCGGTGGACACGACCGCGCGCACGGTGACGCTGGACAACGGTGAGAAGCTGGGCTTTGACAAACTGCTGATCGCCACCGGCTCGCACCCGGTGCGTCCACCCATTCCCGGCATGGACTCTCCGGGCGTTCACCCTTGCTGGACGCTGGAAGACGCGCGCGCCATCATGGCCCTGGCCAAGCCGGGTGCACGTGTGCTGCAGATGGGCGCAGGCTTCATCGGCTGCATCATCATGGAAGCCCTGGCCGCGCGCGGCGTGGAGCTGAGCGTGGTGGAAATGGGCGACCGCATGGTGCCGCGCATGATGGGGCCCACGGCCGGCGGCATGATCCGCGACTGGTGCGAAAAAAAGGGCGTGAAGGTCTACACCGGCACCAAGGTCGAGGCGATCGAGCCCGCCAGCAACGAGTCCAGCAGCATCGTCGGCAAGCTGGCCAGTGCCATGGGCCTGAGCTCGTCGGAGCCCGCCACGGGCCTGCGTGTGAAGCTCTCGGGCGGACAGACGGTGGAGGCCGATCTGGTGATCAGTGCCACCGGCGTGCGTCCGGCCATCGGCTTCCTGAAGGACTCCGGCATCACCTGCCTGCAGGGTGTGCTCACCGATGAACACCTGCAGACCAATGTGCCCGGCGTCTATGCCGCCGGTGACTGTGCAGAGGCCTTCGACAAGGTCAGCGGCAAGACCATCGTGAGCGCGATCCAGCCCAACGCGGCCGAGCAGGCGCGCGTGGCCGCGCTCAACATGGTGGGGCAGAAGGCCGACCTCAAGGGCGTGACGCAGATCAACGTGCTCGACACGCTGGGGCTGATTTCCACCAGCTTCGGCAACTGGGAAGGTGTGCCCGGTGGCGAACACGCCGAACTCACCGACAAGGTCAGTGGCCGCCACCTGAGTCTGCAATTCAAGGACGACGTGATGGTGGGCTGCAACTCGGTGGGGTGGACCGAACACGTGGGCGTGATGCGCGGTCTGGTCGAAGGCCAGGTGAAGCTGGGCGAGTGGAAGGACCGCCTGATGCACGACCCGACGAAGTTGATGGATGCCTACCTGGCGAGTGCACAGGGTCAAGGTCAATGGGCGGGCGCCGGCGATGAACGCCGCCGCTGAAGTAAAAACGTGCTCATGAACATCACCTTCAAACTGTTTGCCACGCTCACCGACTACCTGCCCCCCGAAGCCCGGCGCAGCAACCAGGTGTCGCTGGACATCGATCCGGCCACGCCCATCAGCCAGATCATCGAACCCTTCGGCCTGCCGCCCAAGCTGGTGCATCTGGTGCTGGTCAACGGCAAGTACGTCCAGCCCGAAGAGCGCATGAGGGCCACGCTGGTCGAAGGCGACGTGCTGGCCATCTGGCCGCCGATTGCGGGAGGCTGAGTCCCGTGCAGTCGAGCTACGACGAGCGCTTCGAGCGCGACATGGGCTGCACCGAAACGGAGTGGCTGGGCTGGTTGCCGGCGGCGGTGGGTACCTGCGTGTGGCGCCGCGATGGCACGCAAGCCATGGTTGAAATACCACCCGGTCGGCTCGCCTTGCGTTGGGAGCAGCGGCCACAGCGTGTGATCGCCCTCATGCGCATGCCGGTGCTGCGGGTCAACTTTGAATTCAGTGGGCTGGACGCTGCTCAGCGCTACACCTTCATGAAGCGCTTCGACCTCTACATGCAGCGCGGCGGGGGTTGAGGCGCGGGACTTCCGCGTGGGCTCACTTGGGCCTGGGTCTGGCGCGTTCAGGCTGCAAGGCCTGCAGCCGGCCGGCGCGCAAATCGGCCGTCACCGCAGCCAGTGCCTGGGCCGCCTGGCGCGTTTCCTCCTGAACGTCGAGGTCGCGGTCCAGCGCTTCGTGGCTGGTGGCGTAGGGTTCGTAGTAGCCGATGTAACGGTCCAGCCGGGCCACCGCGCCGGCATCGACAAAACCCATCCAATCGAGCCAGTCGCACAGCGAACGGCGTGAACCCTCGATGCCCGCCACGTCGCCATGCACCACCACGCCGTAGGCCCGGCCTGCCAGGTGCTTGGGGTAGTCCCAACCCGCCATCTCCAGCGTCTTGGCCAGTTCGGCCTTCTTGCCGCCGGTGGAAGTCGGGTCCGGGTTGCCGCCGTCGGCACACACCAGGCGGTCGATCATCAGCTTGAGCGGGCTCGGGCTCTGATACCAGTACACCGGCGTGACGATGAGCACCGCGTGCGCGGCGGTCCAGCGTTCGTAGATCTCTGCCATCCAGTCGTGCGTCTGGCCCAGCGCATGGTTGGGGTAGCAGCTGCAGGGCCAGTGGCACAGCGGCATGGCGGTGGACACGCAGCCCTTGCAGGGATGGATGTGCAGGCGGTATTCGGAGGTGAGCAGGCTCAGGTCGAGCACATCGCATTCCACGCCGGTGGCTTCCAAGGCTTCGCGTGCGATCTGCGTGAGTCGAAAGCTCTTGGAAATCTCGCCGGGGCAGGTGCCGTCGTTGCGCGCCGAGCCGCAGACCAGCAGCGCGCGGGTGGGTGTGTCGGCCAGCGCCCAGCGCGCCTGCGCGGCGTCGATGCGGGCTTTGGTGGCCACCCATTCGACGGACAGGTCGTACGCCGGATCGGCGTAGCCCGCTCCCGCCTTTTCTGTGAAAGGCGCCTTGCGGCCTTCTTGGTAGGCGTCCCAGGCGATCGTCTCCAGACGCGCGATGCCGCTGTCTTCGGCGCGGAACGCCGGGTCGAGGAAGAGGGCGCGAAAGCGCTCGGCGAACGACGCGCGCTCCAGCGTGGCGGGGGCCTGTCCTTTGCGGATGTCGGTCATGGTGCGGTGCCGTCGGGTGGGATGAGGCCATCCACTGTGGACGGGGGATGGGCCTGCGTCTGTTCGCCACCCAACCAAGGCTTCTCTCCCACGCTCTGGCGATGGAAATGCATGGTCCAGTTGGGTTCCCAGGTGGCGCCTGCGTCGCTTGAGAACGCCTGCTCCCACAGCGGTGACCCGGTGTCGGTGTCGGCCCAGCGGAAGCGCACGCGGATGGCGCGCCCGTCCAGCACATCGTCGGCGAAGAAGGTGCCGATGCCCTGGTCGAACGAGCCGACCACGGGCACGTCGAGCCGGTGCGGGTGGCGGCCGTCGAGCCACCAAATGGACCAGCGGCCGGTTTGGGGATCGTGCGCGCGCAAGGTGGCGGCGCGGTAGCTGCCGCCGGGCAGGTGCAACAGGTTGTCGTCGACGTTGCCCTGGCCGCCCAGCACGGGGGATGCATGGCAGGTGCCGTCAAAGGTCTGCCAGTCGTCACTGCCGCACAGGCGCTCGCGCAGGCGACGGTGGGTCACCTGCCAGCTGCCGTGCAGGAAGTCGAAGTCGTGTTGGCTGGAGTGGGTCATGGTGATCCTTCATGCGTGCAGGGCCGAGCGTGCGGTGGGAACGAGGCGGTGGCTTTCAGCGGAGCCCGCCAGCCAGGGTGTCAGCGCCGGTTGTGCGTCGCGCGTCCAGGCACCGCTGCGGGCAAAGGCCTCGAAGCTGGCGAGGTCGTCGAACAGTGCCAGGCCCACCAGCACCGGCTCGCTTTCGCGCACCGGCAGTTGCGCAAAGTCGTTGGGCCGCGTCTCGTTGACGTACCAGGCCATGCGGCGCGCACCACCCTGTCGCAGCACGGGCGAGAGCACGTCCCGGCACACGGCCAGGAGCTCGTCGCTGGCGGGCTGGCGCAGGGGGAACACAGTGGCATCCAGCAGGCCGGGCGAGATGCCGGTGGCCCCCGGCGTTGCGCGTTCGCCGGGCCAGTTGTCGATGCCCGCTCCGGGCCAGGCCGGGCGCAGCAGGAACACATCGCGCCAGTCGACCATGGTGGCGTTGGCCGCGTTGCGGTGATCGAGCCAGACGGGACCGCCGTAGAACGCTTCCAGCGCGGCGCGCCGTGCGGGCATGTCCGCAAAACCGCGCAGCCAGACGAAACGATCCGGGTCGTCCAGCTCGCGGAACTGGCCGATCACGCGCATGCCCAGTGCCTCCTGGGGTTCGACGAATTCGCGATCGAAGAGATCGATCAAGGTGTCGCGCTGGCCGGGGTGCAGCCTGTAGCGGCGCAGTTCAACCAGCGGCGATTCGATGGGTGTGAAGGTCATGGTGCAAGGCTCCTTGAAAGGGTGAGCCGATGATCCGTCGCATTACCTGACACCTCTTGTCATGTTTAAATTGGATGCATGAAAGCCAGCCGCCTGCTCTCCATCCTGATGCTGCTGCAGGCGCGCGGCCGTTTGACGGCGGGTGCCTTGGCGCAGAACCTGGAGGTGTCTGAACGCACGGTGCTGCGCGACATCGACCAGCTCTCGGCGGCCGGCGTGCCGATCTGGGGCGAGCGCGGTCGCCAGGGTGGTTTTCAGTTGCGCGAAGGCTGGAGCACGCAACTGACCGGCATGACCGAACCCGAGGCCAACGCGCTGTTGCTCGCCGGCCTGCCCGGGGCGGCCACCGAGCTGGGCCTGGGTGCTGCTGCCGCGTCGGCCCGCCTGAAAATGGTGGCCAGCCTGCCCGGCGAGTGGCGCGAACAGGCCGAGCGTGTGGGCCAGCGTCTGCACATCGACCCGGTGGACTGGTACCGCACGCAGGACGCGCCGCGTTTCCTGCGCGAGGCGGCCGATGCGGTCTGGCGCGCGCGGCGCATCGAGGTGCGTTACGAGAGCTGGCGTGGCAAGACGCAGCGCACGCTGGAGCCTTTGGGACTGGTGCTCAAGGCGGGCGCCTGGTACCTGGTGGCAAGCGCGGTGGACACCCCAACCCGGGGGGACGGTGTGCGCACCTACCGGTTGGCCAGCGTGCTCGGATTGACCGTGGGGGCCAGCTTCAGGCGCCCCAGGGACTTTGATCTCGCCCGCGTCTGGCTGGCTTCGGCCGCGCGTTTCGAATCGGAGCTGCGATCCCTGGCCGTGCGCGTGCGCGCGTCGGCGCGTTGCATGACATGGCTGGCCAATGCACGAATCCCCTTCTCCGATCAGGCCGGTGATGAAATCACGATCCGCGTGGAGTCCATCGAGCAGGGCGCTCGGCAGTTGCTCGCCTTAGGCGATGAAATCGAGGTGTTGGCGCCTCCCGCACTGCTCGAACGCATGGCGCAGCAGGCGGGCTCGGTGCTGGCCTTGTACCGGCCCTAGGCGGGCGACCACCAGAGAGCGGCTGTGCGCAGGCCGAGCCAGGTCAGCAGCAGCGAGCCGAACAGGTGCAGCCCCGCCACACCGCCGGCCATCAGCACGCGGCCTTGTTGCAGCAGCGTGATCACTTCGATGGAAAACGTGGAGAAGGTGGTGAGCGCGCCCAGCAGCCCGGTGACGATGGCCAGTCGCCAGACCGGGTCCAGTTGCGGCAGTGCGTGGAAGAACGCGAAAGCCAGGCCGATGGCGTAGGCACCGATCCAGTTGGCCGCCAGCGTTCCCCAGGGCAGCAATGCGCCGGGGGCGCTGAGCCAAAGGCCCAGCCGCCAGCGGGCCAGCGCGCCCACGCAGGCGCCCAGGCAGATGGCGATGACGCTGGGCAGGGTGTTCATCGCTCAGGGATTCAGAAGGGCGGGCCTTCGTCGCCGCTGTCGGCGGTCACGCCGGCGGGTTGGGGCGCAGCCGCAGCGTCACCGGCGGGCGCGGCACCAAAGGCCATCTCGCCACCCAACGCTTCCACCAGTTCGGGCAGCAGCTTCTGCAGCTCGCCGGTGGACAGGGCCACGTCGGCGTCAAAACCGTTCTCACCTTCGTCGGGCCGGCCGTCGAACACGCCTTCGAGGAAGTTGATCTTTTTCAGCTGCAGCGATTCCGTGAGCAGGAAGCCGATGCGGCCTTCCCAGCTCAGCGCCAGGCGCGTGGGCAGTTTGCCCTCGGTGATGTGCTGGCGCACCTCGTCGGTGGCGAGGTTGTGGCGGGTGAATTTCACCGACGACTTTTCCTCGTCGCCCGATTTCAGCTCGCATTCGCGTTCCACCGCGAAGCCGCCCGGCCATTCGTCCGGCGTGGTGGCAGACAACCATTGCGTCATGGCGGTCTGTGGCGTCACGGCGGTCTGCAGCAGGGTGATGACGAGGCCGTCAAAGGCGCGCACCAGGGCCGTTACCACCTCGTCGAGTTTGCCCTGGCTGCTGGCGTCGGTCACCAGCCAGCCGTTCTCCAGATCGATCCACACCCACACGTTCATCTGCCGCGCAAACGCCTGGGGCAGCAGAGACAGCAGCGCGTCTTCGCGCAGGGCTTTTGTTTCCTTCTTGCCGGGCTTGCGGCCGGTGGTGGCCTCGATGTGGTCGGCTTCTTCCTGCGCCTTCTTTTTCACCACCGAGCCGGGCACACCCTTGGTCTCGATCTGGAGCTTGAGGATGCGCTGCCCTGCCACCGACTCCACCAGCGGGCCATGGGCCTCGCCGCGCGGTTCCACCCAACCGACCGATTTGTCCTGCGTGGCGCCGCAGGGCTTGAAGCGGGCCGCGTCGAGCGCGGCCTCCATGTCTGCCACCGTCGCGCTCCAGCCGGGCGCGATGCGGTAGATCGTCACATTCTTGAACACGGAAATCCTTGTTGATCTGCAGAAAAGAAAAGGCCCGCCACGGTGTTCGTGGCGGGCCTTGCATCTTAGGGGATGGCGGCGTCACATCCGGGAGGGCAGCCAGGTCACGATTTGCGGAAACCACCACAACAGCATGATGGCCAGCACCATCAGGAAGAAGTAGGGCATGCAGACCTTGGCGATCCAGGTGATCTCGCGTTTGGTCATGCCTTGCAGCACAAACAGGTTGAAACCCACGGGCGGCGTGATCTGTGCCATCTCGACCACGATCACCACGAAGATGCCGAACCAGATCAGGTCGATGCCGGCGGCGGTGACCGTGGGCAGGATCACGCCCATGGTCAGCACGATCATGGAGATGCCGTCCAGAAAACAGCCCAGCACGATGTAGAACAGCGCCAGTGCCAGCAGCAGCACCCCGGGTGAGAGCCCCAGGCTGGTGACGAACTCGGCCAGGTGCCGTGGCAGTCCGATGTAGCCCATGGCCAGCGTGAGGAAGGCCGCACCCGCGAGGATCAGCGCGATCATGCAATACAGGCGCGTGGCACCCAGCAGCGAACTGGCGAACGTGGCCCGGGTGAGCGAGCCCTGCGCGCCCGAGAGGATGAGTGCGCCCACCACGCCCACGGCCGCCGCTTCGGTGGCGGTGGCGATGCCGGTGTAGATGGTGCCGATGACACCGCCGATGAGCAGGATCACGGGGATCAGGTGGCGCGACTCGCTCAGCTTCTGCGCCAGCGTCATGTTCACGTCGCTCTTGGGCACCTGTTTCGGGTTGAGCAGGGCCCAGATCATCAGGTGGCCGCTGAACAGGCCCGCCAGCATGAGGCCGGGCAAGACACCTGCCACGAACAGCTTTGCGATCGACACCTCGGCCGCCACGCCGTAGACGATCATGATGATCGAGGGCGGAATCAGCAGGCCCAGCGTGCTGGCGCCACCGAGCGAGCCGACGATCTTCTCCGGCGGATAGCCCCGCTTGGTGAGCTCGGGGATGCTCATCTTGCCGATGGTGGCGCAGGTGGCGGCCGACGAGCCCGAGACCGCCGCAAAGATGGTGCTGCCCAGGATGTTGGTGTGCAGCAGCCGGCCCGGCAATGCGTTGACCCAGGGTGCGAGACCCCGGAACATGCTTTCCGACAACTTGGTGCGGAACAGGATCTCGCCCATCCACACGAACAGCGGCAAGGCGGTCAGCGTCCAGCTGCTGGCCGAGCCCCAGATGGTGATGGCCATGGCATCGCCCGCAGGGCGCGACGAAAACATCTCCATGCCGATCCAGGCCACGCCCGCTAGCGTGAGGCCGATCCACACGCCGCTGCCCAGCAGGGCAAACAGCGCCACGATCAGCAGCGAGGTGACGAGCAGTTCATTCATGGCGGGTCTCCACGCTGTCGTGTGAGCGTTTGCGCTGGAATTCCAGCACCCACTCGTCAATGAAGGCGATCAGCATTACCGTGGTGCCCACGGCCATGAGGATCTGCGGAATCCACAACGGCGTGGCGTCGGCCGAGGTGGAGATGTCGTGGAACTGATGCGATTGCCACGACAGGCGCCAGGCGTAAAACGCGAGCAGGCCGGCCAGCAACACCGCCACCGAGAGCGACCACAGCTCCAGCCCGCGCCGGGCGCCGCCCGTGAGCTTGCCGATGATCAGCGTCACGCGGATGTGTTCGCCGCTCTTGAGCGTGTGCGCCAGCGCCAGAAAGCCCGCGCCGGCCATCGCGTAGCCGGCGTAGGCGTCGGTGCCGGGCACGTAGAACTGGAGCATGCGCCCCAGCATGGAGAGCAACACCATGACCAGCACGCCGATCATGAACAGCGCGGCCAGCCAGGCCGCGCCGAGGTAGAGGGAATCGAGGAATTTGCGCATGGGGGAATGACTTCAGATGAACGACCCGTTGCGCATGCCCGGGCCCAACCCAGCGGGCACCGCGGAACTGGCTCTGCCAGGCCGCAGGTGCCGCCCCCTGGAGGGGGTCGCGCGGAGCGCGGCGGGGGTGTTACTTTTTATACGCGTCGAGCATGGCCTGGCCGTCAGGACCGGCTTTGTCCAGCCATTCCTTGAGCATGGTCTCGCCCACTTTCTGCATGTCGGCCTTGAGCGCGGCCGAGGGTGGCTCCACCGCCATGCCGTTGGTCTTGAGGATGGCCAGCGTGTCGGTGTTGACCTTTTGCGAAGCGGCCCAGCCGCGCGCTTCGGCGTCGGCACCGGCTTTGCGCAGCGCGTCCTGCGTGGGCTTGTCCAGCGCATCGAAGGCGCGCTTGTTCACGATGATCGCGTTCTTGGGCAGCCAGGCCTGCACGTCGTAGTAGTACTTCAGGTGCTCATACAGCTTGCTGTCCACGCCGGTCGCGCCTGAGGTCATGTTGGCCTCGACGGCACCGGTGGCCAGCGCTTGCGACAGCTCGGCGGCCTGCACGGTGACGGGCTGGGCGCCCACCAGTTCGGCGATGCGTGAGGTGGCCGGGCTGTACGCGCGCCACTTGCTGCCCTTGAGGTCGGCCGCGCTGGTCACGGGCTTCTTGCTGTAGATGCCCTGCGGTGGCCAGGCCACGGTGTAGAGCAAGGTCATGCCTTGTTCGGCCAGCTTCTTTTCCAGAATGGGCTTTTGCGCCTGGTACAGCTTCATCGAGTCGGCGTAGCTGGTGGCCAGGAACGGCAGGCCGTCGGCGCCGAACATCTGCCATTCGTTCTGGTAGGCGGCCAGCAGGATCTCGCCGATCTGGGCTTGCCCGCCTTGCACGGCGCGCTTGATCTCGGGCGCCTTGAACAACGATGCGCCGGGGTGCACGGTGATCTGCAACTTGCCGCCGGTGGCTTTGTCCACGTCGGCCGCGAAGGTGGCGAGGTTGACGGAGTGGAAGTTGGTGGCCGGGTAGGCGGCCGGCAGATCCCATTTGGTCTGGGCGGTGGCGGGCAGGCTCAGGGCCAGTGCAGAGGCGGCCAGGGTGACGCTGAACAGGCGACGTTTCATGTTGAAGGCTCCGTTGGATTGAAGGGAACTGAAGGACAGGGCGGCGGATGGACTCTATCGGCGAGCGGACGAAGTGTGATCGGTGTTTTCCCTATATGTCAACAAATTATTGGCAAATCGTCAGCAAAAAACATAAACTGCGCCGCACCTCATCAAGGCATCCCAACCATGGCCCGTACCAAAGCAAGCACCAAGCCAGCCACTGCACCATCGCAGCCCATCGTGTCGTCGGCGCACCTGGTGTCGCCCCACAGCGCGGAGATGAGCGAGTTCGAATTCGGTCTCATCGTCTCGGGCAACGCGTTTCACCGCTGGGTGGTGCACTGCATGAGTGCGGCCGGTCTGAAGGACCTCACGGCGCTGGACGTGCTGGTGCTGCACCACGTGACGCACCGTGCGCGCGACAAGCGCCTGGCCGACATCGCCTTCATCATGAACGTGGAAGACACCCACCTCATCAACTACGCCTTGAAGAAGTTGCAAGGCCTGGGTGTGGTGATCTCCAGCAAGAACGGCAAGGAAGTCACCTACGGTCCCACCGAAGCTGGCAAGGCGTATGTGACGCGCTACCGCGAGATCCGCGACAGCTGCCTGATCAATGCGCTCAAGGCCGACGACGCACTCAACCACGACATCGGAGAGCTAGCGCGCCTGCTGCGCGTGCTCTCCGGCATCTACGACCAGGCAGCCCGCTCTGCCGCATCTTTGTGAACACCATGACGACGACCACCCACATCGACCCCCGCTGGCAGTTCTGGATCGACCGCGGCGGCACCTTCACCGACATCGTGGCGAAGCGTCCCGACGGCACGCTCATCACGCACAAGCTGCTGTCCGAAAATCCCGAGCAGTACCGCGACGCGGCGGTGGCCGGCATCCGCCACCTGCTGGGCCTGAAGCCGGGTGAGCCGGTCACCCCGCAGCAGGTGGAGTGCGTGAAGATGGGCACCACCGTGGCCACCAATGCGCTGCTGGAGCGCAAGGGCGAGCCCACGCTGCTGGTGACCACGCGCGGTTTCCGCGACGCCTTGCGCATCGCCTACCAGAACCGCCCGCGCCTGTTTGATCGGCGCATCGTGTTGCCCGAATTGCTCTACAGCGAGGTGATCGAGGCGCAGGAGCGGCTCGGTGCCCAGGGCGATGTGTTGCAGGCGCTGAACGAGGCCGCTCTGCGTGCCGATCTGCAGGCGGCGCACGCTCGCGGCCTGCGCAGCGTGGCCATTGTGTTCATGCACGGTTACCGCTTCACCGCGTACGAGCAGGCGGCGGCACGCATCGCGCGCGAGCTGGGTTTCACGCAGGTGAGCACCTCGCACGAGACCAGCCCGATGATGAAGTTCGTGAGCCGGGGCGACACCACCGTGGTCGACGCTTACCTCTCGCCCATCTTGCGCCGCTACGTGGAGCAGGTGGCAGGCGACATGCCGGGCGTCAAGCTGTTCTTCATGCAGTCCTCGGGTGGTCTCACCGATGCCCACGCATTCCAGGGCAAGGACGCCATCCTGTCCGGCCCCGCCGGTGGCATCGTGGGCATGGCGCGCACGGCCGGCCTGGCGGGTCATGACAAGGTGATCGGCTTCGACATGGGCGGCACCTCCACCGACGTGTCGCACTACGCCGGTCAGTTCGAGCGCGAGTTTGAAACCCAGGTGGCGGGTGTGCGCATGCGCGCGCCCATGATGAGCATCCACACGGTGGCCGCGGGGGGCGGGTCGCTGCTGTCCTTCGACGGCGCGCGCTTTCGCGTGGGCCCCGAGAGCGCCGGTGCGAACCCCGGGCCGGCCAGCTACCGCCGGGGCGGGCCGCTGGCCGTGACCGATGCCAACGTGATGCTCGGCAAGATCCAGCCGCGCCACTTTCCCAAGGTGTTTGGCCCCAAGGCCGATGAAGCGCTGAGCGCTGAAGCCGTGCAGGCGAAGTTCAACGCGCTGGCCACGCAGACCGGGCGCGAGGCCGCCGACGTGGCCGAGGGTTTCATCAACATCGCCGTACAGCAGATGGCCAACGCGATCAAGAAGATCTCGGTGGCGCGGGGCTACGACGTGACGCGCTACACCTTGCAGTGCTTCGGTGGCGCGGGTGGTCAACACGCCTGCCTGGTGGCCGATGCGCTGGGCATGACGCGCGTGTTCGTGCACCCGCTGGCGGGTGTGCTCAGTGCCTACGGCATGGGCCTGGCCGACCAGAATGCGATTCGCGAGCAGGCGGTGGAGCTGCCCTTGTCGCAGGAGGCGCTGCCGTCGATTGCCGAGAAGTTGCAGGCGCTGGGCGAGGCCGCGCAGGCCGAGCTGGGACGCCAGCAGGTCAACGTGGGCGCGGTCACGGTGCACCAGCGGGTGCATGTGCGCTACGAGGGAAGCGACGCGGCCCTGGTGGTGCCGCACGGCACGCTGGACGCGATTCAGGCCGGCTTTGAAGCTGCGTACCGACAGCGCTTTGCGTTCCTCATGCAGGGCAAGCGCCTGGTGGTGGAGGCCGTTTCTGTGGAAGCGGTGGTGCCGGGCGTGGCACCCAAGGAACCGCGCTTCGACACACACGAAGCGCGCGAGGTGCCCCGGCGCGAAACCGTGCGCATGTACTCGGGGGGTCAGTGGCTGGAGGCCGCGCTGGTGGTGCGCGAAGACCTGCGCCCGGGTGACGTGATCCCTGGCCCGGCCATCATTGCCGAGAAGAACGCCACCACCGTGGTCGAGCCGGGCTGGGAAGCTGTGCTCACCGCACTCGACCATCTGGTGCTCGACCGACGCATTCCGCGCAGCGTGACCTACGCTGTGGGCACCACGGTCGATCCGGTGCTGCTGGAAGTGTTCAACAACCTGTTCATGAACATCGCCGAACAGATGGGTCTGCAGCTGCAGAACACGGCCTACTCGGTCAACATCAAGGAGCGGCTCGACTTTTCCTGCGCGCTGTTCGATGCGCAAGGCAACCTGATCGCCAACGCACCGCACATGCCGGTGCACCTGGGCTCCATGGGCGAGAGCATCAAGACCGTGATCCGCGAGAACGCAGGAAAGATGCAGCCGGGCGACGTGTACGCGCTCAACGACCCGTACCACGGCGGCACGCACCTGCCCGACGTGACCGTGATCACGCCGGTGTACCTGAGCGGCGAGCCGACGTTTTATGTGGGGTCACGTGGTCACCACGCCGACATCGGCGGCACCACGCCGGGCTCCATGCCGCCGTTTTCCACGCGCATCGAAGAGGAGGGCGTGCAGATCAACAACGTGAAACTGGTGGACCGCGGCGTGCTGCGCGAGGTCGAGATGGTGGCGCTGCTGCAGAGTGGTGAATTCCCCAGCCGCAACCCACAGCAGAACATGGCCGATCTCAAGGCGCAGATTGCCGCGAACGAGAAGGGCGTGCAGGAGCTGCGCAAGATGGTCGAGCAGTTTGGCCTGGACGTGGTGCAGGCTTACATGCGCCACGTGCAGGACAACGCCGAGGAGTCGGTGCGCCGCGTGATCACGCGCCTGAAGGACGGAGCCTTCACGCTGCCGCTGGACAACGGCGCGCAGATCCAGGTGGCGGTGCGGGTGAATGCGGTGCAACGCAGCGCCGAGATCGACTTCACGGGCACCTCGGCCCAGCAACCCAACAACTTCAACGCGCCCACCGCGGTGTGCATGGCGGCCGTGCTGTACGTGTTCCGAACGCTGGTGGACGACGACATCCCGCTCAACGCGGGTTGTTTGAAGCCGCTCAAGGTCATCATTCCGCCGGGCTCCATGCTCAACCCCAACCCACCGGCCTCGGTGGTGGCGGGCAACGTGGAGACCTCCAGCTGCATCACCAACGCGCTGTACGGCGCGCTCGGCGTGATGGCGGCAAGCCAGTGCACCATGAACAACTTCACCTTCGGCAACGCGAAGCACCAGTACTACGAAACAATCTCGGGTGGCAGCGGGGCGGGCGATGGCTTCGACGGCACGAGCGTGGTGCAGACCCACATGACCAACTCGCGACTGACCGACCCCGAGGTGCTGGAGTTCCGTTTTCCGGTGCGGCTGGAGAGTTACGAGATCCGCGAAGGCTCGGGCGGTGCCGGCCACTGGATGGGTGGCCACGGCGGCGTGCGCCGCGTGCGCTTTCTGGAAGACATGACCGCCAGCATCCTGTCCAACGGCCGCGTGCATGGCGCCTTCGGCATGGCGGGTGGGCAGGCCGGGCAGGTGGGCATCAACCGCGTGGTGCGTTCAGACGGCTCGGTCGAAGCGTTGGACCACATCGGCCAGGCCGAGATGAAACCCGGCGACATCTTCGAGATCCACACGCCGGGTGGCGGCGGCTATGGACAGGTCTGAGCGGCGTTACAGCTCTTCGACTCGCCGAGCCGGGTAGCTGTCCCAGGCCTGGCAACCGGGACACTGCCAGAAATGCTGGCGCGCCTCGAAGCCGCAGGCCGCGCAGCGGTAGCGCTTGAGTGGCCCGCTGGCCTGTTCCAGCGCCCGCTTCACGCTGGCTTGAGCCGAAGCGTCGGACATGGTTTCGCCCGCCAGCCATTGGGACGTGATCACCAATGACGGCTCGCGTTCCAGATGGTTCAGGTATCGGGCCCTCGCTGCTTGCGGGTCCGGACTGAGCGAGGCCAGTGCCTCTGTCACGTCCACCGAAGCGGCCCGATCGTGGCTGGCTTGCAGCAGCGCCACAGCCTCGGCTTCGCGCCCGCTCTGGCGCGCCAGCTCGGCAAACTGCTGCGCAGCCAAGGGCAGGTATTGCGGAGCGTGGCGATTGAGTTGAACCAGTGCGTCGAAAGCCACCGAGGCATCGCCCGTCTGCGCGCGCAGTGCCGAGAGCGCCATCCAGCCACGGGCCAGCTGGGGTGCGCGCTGCACGGCTTCATTCAGCAAGGTGAGGGCACTCGCTGCGTCACCCGCGCGCTGGGCGATGTCGGCCTGTTCGCACAGGTAGTGCGCAAGGCGCGGCGCGAAGCTGCCTTGCTCTGCCGTTTCCAGGCGCTCTGCAATCTCCCGAGCCCGCGCCCAGTCGCGCGAGCGCTCGTAAATGCCCAACAGCGCCAGCAAGGCTTCGCCCTCGAACGCCGAGCCCTGCAACTTGTTGAGGGCGGCCTCGGCACGGTCCAGCAAGCCGGCCTTGAGGAAGTCCAGTGCCAGCGCGTGTTGTGCGCGGTCGCGGTCCTTGTTGCTCAGGTCGGCGCGCGAGAGCAGGTGCTCGTGCACACGCACCGCGCGGTCGTAGTCGCCGCGGCGGCGAAACAAGTTGCCCAACGCAAAGTGCAGTTCGGCGGTGTCGGGATCGCCCTGCACGGCCTCAATGAAAGCGTCGATCGCCTGGTCCTGCTGTTCGTTGAGCAGGTGGTTGAGGCCGCGAAAGTAGGCCTTCGGCGCTTGGCGGCTTTCCATGCGCAACTGGCGCAGGTCAAAGCGGGACGCAGCCCAGCCCGCCGCGAACGCCAGGGGGAGGCCCCAGAGCAGCCAGGTGAAGTCAAAGTCCATGGCGGCGGTCGCTGGGGTCGGGAAAGAGGGTGGAGTCGGAGTCGAAGGAGGTGCTGGCTGCGGCGGCCGAGGCGGCGCGGCGCCGCGATCGTTTGGCCCGCAGCCACAGGGGCAGCATGACCAGCACACCGAGAAACACGCCCAGCACGAGCGCGACCAGGATGACAAGCACCAGTGGCGCCTGCCAGCTGGCGCCGAAGAACAGGTTGAGCGTCACGCTGTCCTGGTTGTTCAGCGCGAAGGCGAACAACACAAAAAAAATGGCTGCGTTGAGCAGCCACATCAGGTATTTCAAATCGTCCCCTTTGTGGTGGGGCGATTGTAGCGATCAGGTCGCTGTCGGGGCAGCGGCCGTCACGTCGGTTTCTTCGGTTCCAGCCCGAGAATCTCGGCCGTCCTCGCGTCCACCTGCTCGCGCAGGGCTTTGCCCGGCTTGAAGTGCGGCACCCGCTTCTCGGGAATCATCACGCTCTCGCCGGAACGCGGGTTGCGGCCCACACGTGGCGATCGGCGATTGACCGAAAAACTGCCAAAACCACGGATCTCGATCCGGTGGCCTTTGACCAAGGCGTCGCCCATGGCGTCGAGGATGGCCTTGACGGCAAACTCGGCGTCGCGGTGCGTCAGCTGACCAAATCGGCTGGCCAACGCTTCAACGAGGTCGCTGCGGGTCATGTGTTCGGGTTTGGACTTGGGCATTCAAGAACCGGCGCCTGGTCAGGACACCCACCGTGAGGCGGGCGGCTGACCAGGCGCCGGCAATCGTGCTTAGCCGTTGTTGTTGTCCAGCTTGGCGCGCAGCAGGGCGCCCAGGCTGGTGGTGCCGGCGCTTTCGCGCGAGGACTGCTGGCTCAGGCTTGCCATGGCTTCCTGCTGGTCAGCGGCGTCCTTGGCCTTGATGGACAACTGGATGTTGCGCGTCTTGCGGTCGATGTTCACCACCACGGTGGTCACTTCGTCGCCTTCTTTCAGCATGTTGCGTGCGTCTTCCACACGGTCACGGCTGATTTCGCTGGCGCGCAGGTAGCCCAGCACGTCTTCACCCAGGTCGATCTCGGCGCCCTTGGCGTCCACGGTCTTGACCTTGCCGGTCACGATGGATCCCTTGTCGTTCACCGCTGCGAAGGTGGTGAACGGGTCGCCGTCGAGCTGCTTGATGCCCAGGGAGATGCGCTCGCGCTCCACGTCGATGGCCAGCACGATCGCTTCGACTTCCTGGCCCTTCTTGTAGTTGCGCACGGCGGCTTCGCCGGTTTCGTTCCAGGACAGGTCGGACAGGTGAACCAGACCGTCGATGCCGGCGGCCAGACCCACGAACACGCCGAAGTCGGTGATCGACTTGATCGGGCCCTTGACGCGGTCACCGCGCTTGGTCGCTTCGGCAAACTCGTGCCAAGGGTTGGCGCGGCACTGCTTCATGCCCAGCGAGATGCGGCGCTTGTCTTCGTCGATGTCGAGCACCATGACTTCGACTTCGTCGCCCAGCGACACCAGCTTGGAAGGGGCCACGTTCTTGTTGGTCCAGTCCATTTCGGACACGTGCACCAAACCTTCGATGCCTGGCTCGAGTTCCACGAACGCGCCGTAGTCGGCGATGTTGGTGATCTTGCCGAACATGCGGGTGCTTTGTGGGTAGCGGCGGGCAACGCCCATCCATGGGTCATCGCCCATCTGCTTCAGACCCAGCGAGACGCGGTGCTTCTCGGTGTCGAACTTGAGAATCTTGGCGGTGATTTCCTGGCCAGCCTGCACCACTTCGCTTGGGTGGCGCACACGACGCCAGGCCATGTCGGTGATGTGCAGCAGGCCGTCGATGCCGCCGAGGTCCACGAACGCACCGTATTCGGTGATGTTCTTGACCACGCCGTGAACGATGGCGCCTTCTTTCAGGGTGTCCATCAGCTTGGCGCGCTCTTCGCCCATGGAGGCTTCCACCACGGCGCGGCGGCTCAGCACCACGTTGTTGCGCTTGCGGTCGAGCTTGATGACCTTGAATTCCAGGGTCTTGTTTTCGTAGGGGGTCAGATCCTTGGTCGGACGGCTGTCGACCAGCGAACCTGGCAGGAAGGCGCTGATGCCGTTGACCATGACCTTGAGGCCGCCCTTGACCTTGCTGGAGGTCGTGCCGGTGACGAATTCGCCCGACTCGAGTGCTTTCTCCAGAGACATCCACGAGGCGAGGCGCTTGGCCTTGTCGCGCGACAGCAGGGTGTCGCCGAAACCGTTTTCAACGGAGTCGATGGCCACCGACACGAAGTCGCCCACCTGCACTTCGAGTTCGCCCAGGTCGTTCTTGAATTCGGCCAGCGGCACATAGGCTTCCGACTTCAGACCGGCGTTGACCACCACGTGGCTGTGTTCGATGCGAACGACTTCAGCGGTGATGACTTCGCCCGAGCGCATTTCGGCGCGTTTCAGGGACTCTTCGAACAGGGCGGCAAATGATTCAGACATTGAATTTCCTAAAACCACTCAGCGTCGGCGCCTTCAACCAAGGTGACTCGGTTTGCGCAGGGATCGACGTGTGGGCGGCGTTGACATTGCGGTGCGAAACACCGCGGGGTTGGTTGAAAAGAACCTTCAGACATGCGGGCTGGGAGCGCCCGGCTGTGCCGTCAGGGCCAAATGTGCAAGCGCGCTCAGTTCCCCGAGAACGCCGTTTTGCCCTGCCACCAGTTCATCACCACCTGCACCGATTGCTCGATGTCCAGTTCGGAGTTGTCCAGTTTCAAGGCATCTTCGGCGGGCTTGAGGGGCGCGTGTGTGCGGGATGAGTCCCTCAGATCACGTTCTCGCAAGTCTGCCAAAAGACTGTCAATGTTAGCAGCAATTCCCTTTGAAATCAACTGCTTATGGCGCCGTTGGGCGCGTTGCTCGGCGGTGGCGGTCAGGAAGACCTTCAAAACCGCGTCCGGGAAGATCACCGTGCCCATGTCGCGCCCGTCGGCCACCAGGCCGGGCAGTCTCCGGAAGCTCTGCTGCAAGGCGTGCAGGGCGGTTCGCACCGCCAGGTGTTGCGACACCCGGGACGCCATGCCGCCAGTGGATTCCAGGCGCAGCGGATCGGTGATGTCGCGGCCGCCGAGAAACACCTTGTGGTCGCGGAAGGCCAGTGGAAGCTGTGCGGCGAGGCGGGCCAGGGCCGGCTCGTCGTCCAGCGACACGCCGGCGTCCTGTGCCGCGAGCGCCGTGGCGCGGTAGAGCGCACCGGAATCGAGCAGGTGATAACCCAGGCGCTGCGCCACTTCCGAGGCCAGGGTCCCCTTCCCGGAGGCCGTGGGGCCGTCGATGCAGATGACGGGGATGGCTTGCGCCGGCGTGCTGCAGACTTCGAACAGGGTCTCGAAATAGTCGGGAAAGGTCTTGCCCACGCATTTCGGGTCTTCAATGCGCACCGGCAGACCAGCCGGGTTGAAAGCGGCGAGCGAGAAGCACATCGCGACGCGGTGGTCGTCGTAGGTGTGGATGCTGGCGGCTCGCCAAGTGTCGGGCGGCGTGATGCGGATGAAATCCGCGCCTTCCTCGACGGTGGCGCCGAGCTTGCGGCATTCGTTCGCCATGGCGGCGATGCGGTCGGTTTCCTTCACGCGCCAACTGGCGATGTTGCGCAGCGTGGTGGTGCCGTCGGCATAGAGCGCCATCACCGCCAGCGTCATGGCCGCGTCCGGGATGTGGTTGCAGTCGAGGTCGATGGCCTTGAGTGGCCACGCGCCGCGCCGGATGTGAAGGCGGTTGGCTTCGCCGGTGATCTCGGCGCCCATGAGCCGGGCTGCTTCAACAAAGCGGATGTCGCCTTGCATGGACGCGAGGCCGACCCCTTCGATGGTGATGCCTTGGGTACCGGGCGCGATGGCACCCAGCGCGATGAAGTAACTGGCAGACGAGGCGTCGCCTTCCACCGGGATGCGCCCGGGGGAACGGTAGCGGCTGCCGGCCGGGATGGTGAAACGTTGCCAGCCGTCGCGTTGTACCTGCACACCGAAGCGCGACAGCAGGTTCAGCGTGATCTCGATGTAGGGCCGCGAAATCAGTTCGCCCACCACCTCGATGACGATGGCTTGCTGTTGCGCCACCAGCGGCAGCGCCAGCAGCAGGGCCGTGAGGAACTGACTGGAGACGTCGCCCCGCACGCGGATCGGTTGCGCCAATTGCAGCGGCAGAGGTGAACCCGTGCCGAGCTTGAGCGGTGGGTAGCCTTCCTGCCCCAGGCAGTCCACTGCGCAGCCAAGTTGGCGCAAGGCATCCACCAGGTCGCCGATGGGCCGCTCGTGCATGCGCGGCACGCCGCTGAGTTCGAAAGCCGCGCCACGGGTGGACGCGAGCAGGGCCAGGGCCGCGGTGAGCGGGCGCATGGCGGTTCCGGCATTGCCCAGGAACAGCCGTGCCTGCCGCACAGGAAGTTCCCCGGCCAAACCGTGCACGCGCAAGGCGCCATCCGGTTGCGTTTCAATGCGGCAGCCAAGCTGGCGCAAGGCATTCAGCATCACCTGCGTGTCGTCGGAGTCCAGCAGATCGGCCACGTCGGTGTGGCCTTCGCTCAGGGCCGCGAGCAGCAGCACCCGGTTGGAAATGCTCTTGGAGCCCGGCAGGCGCACGGTGCCGCCGGCACTGGCCAGCGGGGGGAGGTCGAGGAAAGGAGTGGAGTACATGCGCGGTGACGCGAACAAGCCGCGTGAAGCGGCCTCAGCCCTGGGGCTTGATGGCGGACATGCGCCAATGGGCGCGGGCACTGCTGGCTTGATCGATCAAGGCCTCCAGCGCATCCGGGTTGTCGGCGTTGATCGCGGTCTCCAGCGCGTGCAAGGCGCGCTGGAACAAGCGCGATTGCGCGAGCAGCTCTTCGCGGTTGGACATCAGGATGTCGCGCCAGACCACCGGGTCGCTGGCGGCGATGCGGGTGAAATCGCGAAAACCTGGACCTGCGAGTGAGAGGAAGTCCTCGGCCTGCGGCTGGCTGTGGATGCCGTTCATCAAGGCAAACGCCACCAGGTGCGGCAGGTGGCTCACCGCTGCGTAGGCCGCGTCGTGTGCCTCGGGCGACATCTGTTTGACGTGGCAGCCGAGTGCGGTCCAGACCTTGTGCGCTTTTTCCAACTGCGAAGTGAGCGTGCGCTCGATGGGCGTGAGGATGATCTGGCGACCCTTGTACAGATCGGGGTCGGCGTGGTCGACGCCGGCGAGCTCCTTGCCCGCGATCGGGTGCGTGGGCACGAACACCCCCACCTGGTCTTTCAGCACGCGGCGCGCGGCGTCGATCACTTCGCGCTTGGTCGATCCCACGTCCATGATCAGCACGTCGCCGCGCACCAGATGGCGGATGGCCTTGAAGGTGGCTTCCGTGGCCGAGACCGGCACCGCCAGCAGCACCAGATCGGCACCCGACACGGCCAGCAGCGCAGAGGGTGCTTCCACGTCGATCACACCGAGTTGGCGCGCCCGCTCGGTGGTGGACGGCGACTTGCTGTAGCCGACCACGCGCTTGACCAGACCGGCGCGCTTGAGGGCCAGCGCAAACGAACCGCCCATCATCCCGCAGCCGATCAATCCCAGTTGTTCAAACATCATTCGTTCACCGGGTATGCGCCCAGCACCTTGTAAAAAGCGCACAGACCCTGAAGCTCTTGCAGTGCGGCAGCCACGTGAGGCTGCGATGGGTGGCCGGCGATGTCGATGTAGAAGTAGTACTCCCATTGACCGGATTTCGCAGGACGCGACTCGAAACGTGTCATCGACACGCCGTTGTTCTTCAGCGGCACCAGCAGGTCGTGCACCGCACCGGGCCGGTTCGGCACCGACACCACCAGGCTGGTGCAATCGCGCCCCGAGGCGGGCGGCATGGCCAGGGTCTGGGGCAGGGCGATCACGGCAAAACGCGTGCGGTTGTACGCCTCGTCCTGGATGGCGTGCGAGACGATGTGCAAGCCGAACTGGGCCGCAGCGCGCTCGCTGGCGATGCCCGCCCACGCGGGGTTGGTGGCGGCCAGACGGGCGCCTTCTGCATTGCTGGACACTGCCCGCTTTTCGGCCCTGGGCAGGTGCTGCGACAACCAGTTCTGGCATTGGGCCAAGGCCTGCGGATGCGCCATCACCACTTCAATGCCGTCCAGCGTGTTGAGCTGGCGCAGCAGGTTGTGGCGAATCAGCATGCTCACCTCGCCGACCACATGCACGGGCGAGCGCAGGAACAAGTCCAGCGACCGCGCCACCACGCCTTCGGTGGAATTTTCCATGCCGACCACGCCGTACTGCGCGGTGCCGGCAGCGGTGGCGTGAAAGACCTCGTCGAAGTCGGCGCAGTAAATCAGGTTGGCAGCGCTGCCGAAGAATTCGATGGCCGCCTGTTCGCAGAAGGTGCCTTGTGGGCCCAGCACGGCCACACGTTGCGGCGCTTCGAGTGCAAGGCAGGCCGACATGATCTCGCGCCAGATGGCAGCCACATGCTGGTTCAGCAGCGGACCCTGGTTGGCGCCCTGGATCTTTTCAATGACCTGGGCCACGCGGTCGGGTCTGAAGAACGGCGAGCCTTCGTGGCGTTTGATGACGCCGACTTCTTCAGCCACGCGTGCGCGCTGGTTGAGCAACGACAGCAACTGCTGATCAAGTGAGTCGATCTGCACGCGCAAGGCCGCGAGGGCGTCGGACTGGGTGGGTTGGGTCATGTCTCGGTGTCCTGGTGCCTGGGTTCAGGCCCGTGCCTTTTCAAATTCGCGCATGAACTGCACCAGCGCCTGAACGCCTGCAAGCGGCATGGCGTTGTAGATGCTGGCGCGCATGCCGCCCACCGATTTGTGTCCCTTGAGTTGCAGCAGGCCGGCGGCTTTGGCGCCCGCCAGGAAAGCGTCGTTCAAGGCTTCGTCGCGCAGGAAGAACGGTACGTTCATGCGCGAGCGGCAGTCCCGCGCGACCTTGTTGAGGTAAAGCGAAGAGCCGTCGATGAAGTCGTACAGCAGCGAGGCCTTGGCGATGTTGCGCTGCTCCATCGCCGCCACACCACTCAGACCGCCCTCGGTCTGGCGCTTGAGCCACTGAAACGTCAGCCCCGCCATGTAGATGCTGTACGTGGGCGGCGTGTTGTACATCGAACCGTTCGCTGCCACCGTTGTGTAGTCAAAGGCGCTCGGACAGGCGGGCAGGGCGTGGCCGAGCAGATCTTCTCGCACGACAACCAAGGTCAGGCCGGCCGGACCCAGGTTTTTCTGCGCACCGCCAAAGGCCAGGCCAACGCGCGACCAGTCGACCGTGCGCGAGGCCACGTGTGACGAGAAGTCGATCACCAGCGGCGCGTTGCTGCCCAGTGCCTTCAGGTCGGGCAACTCATGAAACTCGATGCCGTGGATCGTTTCGTTGCTGCAGATATGCACGTATTGGGCGTCTGCGCTGAGCCGCCACGAGCCGGGCGCTGGGAGGGTGGTGTGGCTGGATTCTGCATTGCTGGCAGCCAACGCTGCCTTGGCATAGCGGGCGGCTTCCTTGATGGACTTCTGGCTCCAACTGCCCGTCACCACAAAATCGACCTGTCCGCCGCGCGAGAGGTTCAGTGGGACGATGGCGTTTTCGGCCAATCCACCACCCTGCATGAACAGGATGTGGAAGTTGTCCGGGATGGCGAGCAGTTCGCGCAGGTCGGCCTGCGCCGCTTCCATGATCTCGCCGAACTCCTTGCCGCGGTGGCTCATCTCCATCACGCTCATGCCGCTGCCGTGCCAGTCGAGCATCTCGTCAGCGGCCTGTTGCAGCACTTCAGCCGGCATGGCGGCCGGACCGGCGGAGAAGTTGTAGGGCCGCGCCATCACGCCTCAAGGCCTGGATCGTCGGCCTCGTTCGGCTCATCCAGCTCGGGCACGTTGGCGTCGTTTTCAACGATGCGCTGCAGGCCCGAGAGCTCGGCGCCCTCGTCCAGCGCGATCAGGGTGACACCTTGCGTGGCTCGGCCCATTTCGCGGATCTCCGAGACGCGGGTGCGCACCAGCACGCCCTTGTCGGTGATCAGCATGATCTCGTCGTCTGTGTGCACCAGCGTGGCCGCCACGACCTTGCCGTTGCGCTCGCTTTGCTGGATGGCGATCATGCCTTTGGTGCCGCGCCCGTGGCGGGTGTATTCGGAAATCGGCGTGCGTTTGCCGTAACCGTTGATGGTGGCGGTCAGCACGCTCTGGTCTTCGTCCTCGGCCACCAGCATGGCGATCACGCTTTGCGTCTCTTCGATCATCATGCCGCGCACGCCACGCGCGTTGCGGCCCATGGGGCGCACGTCGTTTTCGTCAAAGCGCACGGCCTTGCCACCGTCGCTGAACAGCATCACGTCGTGCTGGCCGTCGGTGAGCGCAGCGCCGATCAGGAAGTCGTTTTCGTCCAGATCCACCGCGATGATGCCGGCCTTGCGCGGGTTGCTGAATTCATCCAGCGCGGTTTTCTTGACCGTGCCCATGCTTGTTGCCATGAACACAAAACGGTCCGACGGAAAGGTGCGCATCTCGCCGGTGAGCGGCAGCACCACATTGATCTTTTCGCCTTCTTGCAACGGGAACATGTTGACGATGGGGCGGCCGCGGGAACCTCGCGAACCCGCCGGCACTTCCCAGACCTTGAGCCAGTAGAGCCTGCCGCGGTTGGAGAAACAGAGGATGTAGTCGTGCGTGTTGGCAATGAAGAGCTGGTCGATCCAGTCGTCTTCCTTGGTGGCGGTGGCCTGTTTGCCGCGACCGCCGCGCTTTTGCGCCCGGTACTCCGAGAGCGGTTGGCTTTTGATGTAGCCGCTGTGGCTGAGCGTGACCACCATGTCGGTGGGCGTGATCAGGTCTTCGGTAGCGAGGTCTTGAGCGTTGTGCTCGATCTCGCTGCGGCGCGCGCCCAGCTTGGTTTGACCGAATTCCTGCTTCACGACGACCAACTCGTCGCCAATGATGGTGGAGACGCGTTCAGGCTTCGAAAGGATGTCGAGCAGATCGTCAATCTCGCCCATGACTTCCTTGTACTCGGCCACGATCTTGTCCTGCTCCAGTCCGGTCAGGCGCTGCAGGCGCATTTGCAGGATTTCTTGCGCCTGCGTTTCGGACAGTCGGTACAGACCGTCGCTGCCCATGCCGAAGGCCTTTTCCAGACCGTCGGGCCGGTAGTCGTCGGCGTTGATCACGCCACCGTCGGCACGCGTGCGGGTGAGCATCTCGCGCACCAGCTGGCTGTCCCACGGGCGGGCCATCAGTTCGGCCTTGGCCACCGGAGGCGTGGGCGATTCGCGGATGATGCGGATGAAGTCGTCGATGTTGGCCAGCGCCACGGCGAGGCCTTCGAGCACGTGGCCGCGCTCGCGCGCCTTGCGCAAATTGAACACCGTGCGGCGCGTCACCACCTCGCGGCGATGCTCCAGGAACACCTGGATCAGATCTTTCAGGTTGCACAGACGGGGCTGCCCATCGACCAGCGCCACCATGTTGATGCCGAAGGTGTCCTGCAGTTGCGTCTGCTTGTACAGGTTGTTCAGGACCACCTCGGGCACTTCGCCACGCTTGAGCTCGATCACCAGGCGCATGCCCGATTTGTCCGACTCGTCCTGGATGTGGCTGATGCCCTCGATCTTTTTCTCGTGGACAAGCTCGGCAATGCGCTCCTGCAGCGTCTTCTTGTTCACCTGGTAGGGCAACTCGTCCACGATGATGGACTGGCGTTGACCGCGGTCGATGTCCTCGAAGTGGCATTTCGCGCGCATCACCACGCGCCCTCGGCCGGTGCGGTAGCCATCCTTCACGCCATTGATGCCGTAAATGATGCCGGCGGTGGGGAAGTCGGGCGCCGGGATGATTTCCATCAATTCGTCAATAGACGCTTCCGGGTTCTTCAGCAAATGCAGACACGCATCCACCACCTCATTGAGGTTGTGCGGTGGAATGTTGGTGGCCATGCCGACCGCGATGCCGGAGGAACCGTTGACCAGCAGGTTGGGCAGGCGCGAAGGGAGTACCAGAGGCTCCTTTTCAGAGCCGTCGTAGTTGGGACCGAAATTGACGGTTTCCTTGTCGATGTCGGCGAGCATCTCGTGCGAGATCTTCGACAAGCGGATTTCGGTGTACCGCATGGCTGCGGCGTTGTCGCCGTCCACCGAACCGAAGTTGCCCTGGCCGTCCACCAGCATGTGACGAAGCGAAAAATCCTGCGCCATTCGCACGATCGTGTCGTAGACCGCGCTGTCGCCGTGCGGGTGGTACTTGCCGATCACATCGCCGACGATACGGGCCGACTTCTTGTAAGGCCGGTTCCAGTCGTTGTTGAGCTCGTGCATGGCAAACAGCACGCGTCGGTGCACGGGCTTGAGGCCATCGCGTGCGTCAGGAAGTGCTCGCCCGACAATCACGCTCATCGCGTAGTCGAGGTAGCTGCGGCGCATTTCCTCTTCAAGACTGATGGGCAGGGTCTCTTTGGCGAACTGTGTCATGAGCAGGGCTGGAATGCGTCGGGTGGGCCAAAAGGCAACTCGCCATTTTACGGGGCGCACAGACGTGCATTCATGAGCATGCTTTGTTGTAACACCACAACGATTGAAGGTGTCACCGGAATACAGTCGCCGACGCGCCCGCGCCGCCGGTCGGCCGTATAGAGCTTGTGGCACAATGAAATCCAGCGTTTTGAGTGGTGGTCACTTCAAGCGTCTTTTTTTGTACGCAGTTTGTCTGCGGCTTACCAAGAGGAAAACCATGAAAAAACTCAACAAAGTGGCAATGCTGATCGCAACGGTCGCCATGGCATCGGCCGCTGGCGCCCAAACCATCGACAACTGGCGCAATGGCACCAATGACATCGTTTGGAAAAACGGTACCAATGAACTGTGCTGGCGCAATGCCAACTGGACGCCTGCCACGGCAGCCGTCGGTTGCGATGGCGCGATCGTTCCCGTTGCCGCTCCTGCACCCGCACCAGCTCCTGCACCCGCTCCTGCCGCTGCTCCAGCTCCTGCACCCGCTCCTGCCGCTGCTCCAGCACCTGCTGCCTCCAAAGTCACCTACGCCGCTGATGCGTTCTTTGACTTCGACAAAGCCGTGCTCAAGCCCGAAGGCAAAGCCAAGCTGGACGACCTCGCCAGCAAAGTGTCCGGCATCAACCTGGAAGTGGTGATCGCTGTGGGTCACACCGACTCCACCGGTGCCGCTGGCTACAACCAGGCGCTGTCGAACCGCCGCGCTGAAGCCGTGAAGGCCTACTTGGTGAGCAAGGGCATCGAAAGCAACCGCATCTACACCGAAGGCAAGGGCCTGACCCAGCCAGTGGCCGACAACGCCACCCGCGAAGGCCGCGCCAAGAACCGCCGCGTTGAAGTTGAAGTGGTTGGCACCCGCGCCAACAAGTAAACCTTCGGTTTGCTCCTGAAAAACCGCGCCTCGGCGCGGTTTTTTCATGGGCTGACGATAATCGACGCATGAATGCACATATCAATGCCGACCCTGCGGAGTTGGCCAAGTTTTCCGAACTGGCTCATCGTTGGTGGGATCCCGAAAGCGAGTTTCGGCCTTTGCACCAGATCAATCCATTGCGTTTGACCTGGATTGATGCTTTGGCTGAGATCAAAGGCAAACGGGTGCTGGACATTGGTTGTGGCGGCGGCATTCTTTCAGACGCCATGGCGCGCAAGGGCGCATTGGTGACCGGCATTGACTTGTCCACCAAGGCGCTTCGCGTGGCGCAATTGCACGCGCTGGAAGCGGGCACCGCCAACGTCGACTACCAGGAAATCAGTGCGGAGGCCATGGCCCAGCAGGAGCCGGCGTCCTTTGACGTGGTCACCTGCATGGAAATGCTTGAGCACGTGCCCGATCCTTCCTCGGTTGTGAGGGCCTGCGCTGCACTGGTCAAGCCCGGCGGCTGGGTGTTCTTCTCGACGCTCAACCGCAACCCTAAGGCTTTTCTGTTCGCCATCCTCGGTGCCGAATACGTGTTGCAGTTGCTGCCCAAGGGCACGCACGAGTACGCGAAGTTCATCAAACCGAGTGAACTGGCCCGCTACGCGCGTGAAGTCGGTCTTGAACTGACCGACACACGAGGCATGGAATACAACCCGCTGACGCGTCGCTACTGGTTGAGTGGCAACACCAGCGTGAACTACCTGTTTGCCACCCGCAAGGCATGACTCTGGCTGTTTTTCGAAATGTGCGTGCCGTGTTGTTCGATCTGGATGGCACGCTGATCGACAGCGCGCCCGATCTGGGCGCTGCCGCGGATGGCATGCGGTTGCGGCGAGGCCTGGCGTCCCTACCGTTGGCGGAGTATCGGCCCCATGTGGGATCCGGTGCACGTGGCATGTTGCAGGTGGCTTTCGGCATGGATGCACAACACGGGGAATACGAGCACTACAAGGAAGAGTTCTTCGTCCATTACGAAAGCTGCTTGACGCAGCGCACACGCCCGTTCGATGGAGTTGATCTGCTGGTGGCGGCTTTGCTGCAGCGGGGTTTGCGCTGGGGGGTGGTAACCAACAAAGCGAAGCGCTTCACAACACCCCTCACCCGTTCCATGGGCTTGTTCGATTCGGCATCCACAGTCATCAGCGGTGACACCACGCCCCATGCCAAGCCGCACCCGGAGCCCTTGCTGGAAGCCGCACGGCGGATGGCGTTGCTGCCGGGGCAGTGCATCTACGTGGGCGATGACGAGCGGGATGTCCGCGCGGGCCGTTCTGCCGGCATGGGCACAGTGGCTGCCTGCTACGGTTACCTGGGTGCAGGTGCCAATGTGGCGAGTTGGGGAGCCGACGCCGAAGTTTCTTCTCCCCTGCAGGTCTTGCAATTGCTCGAACCGTCTTAAAATAGCGAGCTTGGGGCTGCACTGGTTTCGACGTGGGTTCGGACGCGCAGCAGGGCATGTCGAGGTTCTGTCACCTCGTAAAGCAACAGAAAAAAACCAACTGCAAACGACGAACGTTTCGCACTCGCCGCTTAATCAGCGGTGAGCCTTGCAACAGCAGGCCGATGGGCTGGGCAAGGGGGTCGCAAGACCTCCCGGCTGCAAGGATAATTTCATCGGCTGGCTTTGCGTCGGGCACCTTGACGCAGGGCGAGACTCAAGGATGCTGGCTTCCCGTTTAGCGTGCCACTGCGCGACTCGGGCGGCGAGACCCAAATCAGACGGCTACACATGTAGAACTGCTCGAAGAAGGCTTGCGGACGGGGGTTCAAATCCCCCCAGCTCCACCACCCAACTGCAAAACTGCCGCCCGGATACTCCATCCGGGCGGCATTTTTTTGTCTGATGGTTTTTTGACCTCAGGTCTCGTGGCCTGGCCGTGGCGTTCGGGATCGCAACCGTTTGCTGCGCTGCCACCGGGTCCTCAGGATCCAGATGCCACTCACCAGAAAGTACACAACAATTCCGCTCAGGCTGGCCACAATGGCCAAGCCAACTACCAATGGTTTTCCCACGGTGGACAGTTGCTTGAAGGCGTGGCGCGCGCGGTTGCCCAAGCCTTCAATGGCCGCAGGGGCTTCCTGCGCGGCCTGAAGTTCAGACTCGATCTCGCGATCTGTGGGGGCCTTCTCCCCAAGCACTGCCTTTCCCAGACGGTAAGCGCCGTAATAGACCGGTCCAAAGGTCACGGGGTTGGTGATCAATGTGCTCGCTACTGCCATGGGAACGTTGGCCCGCAGTGCCACGGCGAGTGCAGCGGCAAACGGAATCTGTGCCACGGGGATCAGGAGTCCGAAAAAGATGCCCAGGGCCAAGCCAAGTGCAATGCCTTTTCGACTGAAATGCCAGAGCCGTGGATGATTCAGAACCGGCCCCATCCAGCGCAACCACCGGTTGTTCTGCAGTGCCTCCGGCTTGGGCAGCCATGCCTTGATGCGGTTCTTCATTCGACGTGACTGAGGTAGGGAGTTTCGCTCACGAGACGATTGTCATTGAACGCGCCACTCCCCGCCGGGCGAGCGGCGACAATCCACGCATCATGATGCAGTTGCAGGACATTCTTTTTTCTCAGGGCTTCGGAACACGCCGTATCTGTTGTGGGTTGATCCAGCAGGGTCTGGTCCAAGTGGGTGCAGGTAGTGAATTGGAGACGTGCCTGGATCCCACAGCAGGTTTTGCCGAGGCCGGCCTCGTTTTTCGAGTCCAGGGTGACACGTGGACATACCAGGAGCGGGCCTACCTCATGGTCCACAAGCCCGCGGGCTTCGAGTGTTCACAAAAGCCGAGTACCTACCCAAGCGTCTACACCTTGCTGCCAGGTCCCTTGCGAACACGGGGCGGCGGCGCGGCGGCGGGCGTGCAAGCCGTGGGTCGTCTGGATCAGGACACGACGGGGCTGTTGTTGATGTCCGATGACGGCAAGTTCATTCATCGCCTGACATCGCCGCGCCATCATGTGCCCAAAGTGTACGAAGTGCTTGTCAAGCATCCGCTGGATGAGAAACAGGTGAACCGGCTGCTGGAAGGCGTGGTGCTCGACGACGACCCCAAACCAGTGAAGGCACAAGCCTGTTCGGCAGAGGGTGAGCTGCACCTGAAACTGACCCTGACAGAGGGCAAATATCACCAAGTCAAGCGCATGGTGGCTGCGGTGGGCAATCGGGTCGAGGGTCTGCACCGGTCGTCGGTGGGTGCGATTTCGCTCACGCCCGACCTGCCGCCCGGCCATTGGCGGTGGTTGACCTCGGACGAAGTCACGTCGTTGACGCAAAAAGTGCCGGGCTGAAGGCGGCGCGGCAGAGCCCCTGTCAGAGCAAGTCGCCCTTGCGGCTGTCGAGCGGCATCAGGAACGAGTTTTCCTGCCACTGAGAATTGAAATCGCTGCGCGGTTCGCCGGTGGTGCTGTTGGGCCAGGTGGAGAGGGGTGCGAAGTCGCTGGCGCGGGTGCTGCGCTGGCGGGTCAGCACAGTGCGCAGGTTGGCTTGTGCGGCAATGATGGCGCGCTCTTCCATTTCGCGTTCGCGCATGGACTGGTTCAGCGCCGACTCACCGAGGAACTCCGCGCGGATTTCTGCCACCGTGGGCAGGCTGTTGGAGCGCACCACCCAGTAAGGCAGGCCGCACTGGGTCAGCAACGAGTGTTTGAGAGCCCGCGTGCTGCGCGGCAGGCCTGCGGTGCCCGGAACATCCAGACAACCCAGGACACGACCGTCAGAGCGGCACACGGTGAAGGTGCAGTAAACACTGCCCAGCAACTTGTACCACTCCATGCCTTGCTCCCGGTCTCTGGGCAAAGTGAAGCGGGTCACTGGCAGTTTGATCATCACGTGATGGTCGTAAAAGGCCCGAGCCAGCCAATGCCAGACGCGGGCTTCCTCGCTGTTGGCCAATGCACGGGTGCTCAGGGGCCAGTGCTTCGGAATACGGCGGCGCTCCCGGGCCCGCCGCTCTGCCCAGGCGTGGTGCAGCCAAGCGCCCAGCACCAGCAAAGCGGGTACCAGCACTGCAAGCAGCCATGGGTTGGTCCAGTCGGTCATGAGCATCGGGGGCAATCGGTCAATATGTATCAAAGTGTAGACAGTTCGCACAAGCCACGGGTGAAGTTCGGTCTCGATACACGAAGAAGGTGTGAATTTCTTGGGGTTTGCTCGGCGATTGATGGGTCATTTGGACCACATCGCGCGCGTTGCCTGGATGGCCCACACGGGCGAGACACCTCGGACTAGTGGCAGGTGAAAGCGGCAAGCCCTGGCACAAACCGTGAGCTGTTCGACCTCAATAGGGTTCGTTGCGGTCAACGATCATGTGGCAGGGGCACGCATTCAGCAAGCCCCATCGGGGGGAACTGTGCTTGCAAGCTGGATGTTTGTACATGCTGCAAACGCAGTAGATTGTCGCGTCAGGCAATGCTGCCCAGAAATGCGCGAACGCCGGCCAAAAGCTGGTCTGGGTGATCGCGGTGGGGGGTGTGCCCGCAGGATTGCAGCTCGATGTGGATGGCTTGGGGGACTTCGCGTCGGATGGCGGCGAGTTGCTCCAACGAGCCGTATTCGTCATCCACGCCCTGGACCAACAACAAGTGCGCAGCCAGGCCGCGAAGTTCGGTTCGAATGTCGAAGGCCTGGAACGCTTCGCTGAGCCAGACGTCGTTCCATTGCCAGAAAGCGTTGTCGACGTCCCGGTGGTGGCGGGCCAGCCGCTGCCGCAAGCCATCTGCGGCGTCTGGCGTTGTCTCAAACAGTTGCTTTGCTTGCTCGATGGCGGTCACGGCCATCGGTTCCACAAATACGTGGGGTGCCATGGCCACGCAAGCGGTCACCGGGTGCTGGCTGGCGTGAAGCAGGGCGATCGTGGCGCCGTCGGAATGACCCACCAGAACGGGATTCGAGATCCCGAGCCGATCGAGCACTTGGGGAAGCACGTCGTGTGCTTCCAGGTGCATGTAGTCGGGTTCGTGGCGCCCGATGTGCCAGGCACCGTCACGTCGCGGTGGGCCTCGCACGTCGGCCACTGGATCGGATTGCCCGTAGCCGCGCCGCGAGTACATCCAGCCGGCCCTGCCGGTGGCAGCGCAGAGTTCGGCTGGCCAGAGTCGTCCCCTTTGTCGCCACATCGAGATGCTGCCCAAGCCTTCGTGCAAAAAAACCAGGGGCGCGCGGTCGCTGGCGCCGGGCAGGTGGGCCACCTCGATGCCAACGCCGGAAATGTCGATGCGGTTCATCTGCCCGATGCTAAATGCACGGGGGACCGCTGCCCCATGAGGACCGGAGATTGGCTGTATTCTCGTGCGATGTCCTTGTTGTTCGATTCCTTCTGGCGCGCCGTGGCCTACTGCGTCCACCCCCGGGTGATCGCGCTGTCTTTCCTGCCGCTGATCCTGATGGTCGTGCTGTCATTTGGCCTGGGGTACTTCTTTTGGGAAGGTGCGGTGGCATCGGTGGGCGGCTGGATCGCGTCCTTCGAATTGGTCGAGACCTTGATGGCCTGGATGGACCAGATTGGTCTGGGAGCCCTTCGCGGTGTGTTTGCACCGCTCCTGGTGCTGGTGCTGGCCACGCCGGTGATCGTGCTCTTGTGCCTGTTGCTCGTGGCGATGTTCATGACGCCCGCCATGGTCGACCTGGTCGGTCAGCGACGCTTTGCCGCGCTGGAGCGCAAGCACGGCGGCTCGCTGGTGGTCAGCGTGCTCTGGTCGCTGGGCTCCACGCTGCTGGCCATCGTCGCGCTGGTGATTTCCATGCCGCTGTGGCTGGTGCCACCTCTGGTGTTGATCCTGCCGCCCCTGATCTGGGGTTGGCTCACCTACCGTGTGTTTGCGTTTGACGCACTGGCCACGCACGCCAGCAGCGAAGAGCGCAAAGTGATCCTGAAGGAACACCGTGGCAGCCTCCTGCTCATGGGTGTGCTCAGCGGTTACCTGGGCGCAGCGCCGAGCCTGTTGTGGGCATCGGGTGCCATGTTCATCGCCATGGCGCCCTTGCTCGTGCCGCTGGCCATCTGGATTTACACGCTGGTGTTTGCATTCGCTTCGCTCTGGTTCGCCCATTACGCCCTGGCCGCCTTGCAGCGCATGCGTGCGGTGGTGCCGGTGGAGGTGCTGGATGCCGATCCAGAACGTGTGCGGGACGACACCCGGCAACTGAATGGACCGGAGAGCACGCCATGACGACCCCCATCGGCCTGATCATCATTGGCGACGAAATCCTCTCGGGCAAACGCTCGGACAAACACCTGCCCAAGGTCATCGAACTGCTGGGCGCGCGGGGCATGTCCTTGTCGTGGGCGCGTTTTGTCGGGGACGACCGCCAGAGCATCACAGCCAATCTGCGGGACGCATTCGCGCAGCCTGGTATCGTCTTTTCGTGCGGTGGCATCGGCGCCACGCCAGACGACCACACCCGACAGTGCGCCGCCGCCGCACTGGGGGTCGAGCTGACCCTGCATCCCGATGCCAGGCTCTTGATCGAGTCGCGCATGCGCGATGTGGCGGCCGAGCAAGGCCAGGAGTTCGATCCCCAACGCCCCGACAACGTGCACCGCTACAACATGGGCGTGTTCCCGGTGGGCGCGACGATCATCCAGAACCCGTACAACAAGATCCCTGGCTTCAGTTGCACGGGCGGGGGTGGTGGTCAGGTGCACTTTGTGCCCGGCTTTCCAGTGATGGCCTGGCCCATGATCGAGTGGGTGCTGGACCATGCCTGTGCCCATCTGCACAGCCGGGGCAGTTGGCTGGAACGATCGGTGATCGTCATGGGCGCCATGGAAGCCGCACTGACTCCGCTGATGGAGCAGGTCGAGCGCGAATTCCCGGTGAAGGTGTTCAGCCTGCCCAGCGTGGACCACCCGGAGTACGGGCGTCACATCGAGTTGGGCGTCAAGGGCGGTGCGGAAGCGGTGGGCGAGGCCTTCGCGAGCTTGCTGGCGGGACTGCATCAATGCGGAGCGCCGTTGGGCCCCGAAATGGTGCGCGGCTAGTTCGCCCAACCGTGGTGCAGCGCATCTGTTCGCACCAAAGTCGTGCAAACTGTCCGTCTGTCGGCCGCACACCGTCGCTGGCGGCTGAAAACCGCAGTCATACCGGGGTCCGTGAACCTTTGTGGCGCATGGCCTGCGCCATAATCGCCGGGCGTTTGAAGAGGGCTGCCCCGTTCAGGTGAACCTGGGTGGTGTTTGGCACAGATACTGCTTCATTCCCATGTCGATTTTCAATTTCCACTCACCCAGCTACAGGAGTATTTGATGGCCAAGACCGTCGCAGACGTGATGCAGATGGTGAAGGACAACGACGTCAAGTTCGTTGACTTCCGTTTCACCGACACCCGGGGCAAAGAACAGCACGTGACCGTGCCGGTGTCCCACTTCGACGAAGACAAGTTCACCTCGGGCCACGCGTTTGACGGCTCGTCGGTGGCCGGCTGGAAAGGCATTGAAGCTTCGGACATGCAGCTCATGCCCGACTCCAACACCGCCAACATCGACCCCTTCTTTGAAGAAACCACGCTGTTCCTGCAGTGCGATGTGATCGAGCCGGGTGACGGCAAGGCCTACGACCGCGATCCGCGCTCCATCGCCAAGCGCGCCGAGGCCTACCTCAAGGCTTCCGGCCTGGGCGACACAGCCTACTTTGGACCAGAGCCCGAATTCTTCATCTTCGACGGCGTGCGCTGGAGCAACGAACCCGGCCGCGTGATGTGCGAGATCGAGGAATACGAAGCCCCGTGGAACAGCGGCGCCAAGCTCGAAGGCGGCAACCGCGGCCACCGTCCGACCGTCAAGGGCGGCTATTTCCCCGTGCCCCCAGTCGACAGCACGCAGGACATGCGCGCCGAGATGTCCCTGATTCTCGAATCGCTGGGCATTCCGGTTGAAGTGTTCCACCACGAAGTGGCGGGCGCTGGCCAGAACGAAATCGGCACCAAGTTCAGCACGCTCGTGGAGCGCGCCGACTGGACGCAGGTGCTCAAGTACGTGGTGTGGAACGTGGCCAATGCCTACGGCAAGACCGCGACCTTCATGCCCAAGCCCTACGCCGGCGACAACGGCTCGGGCATGCACGTTCACCAGTCGATCTGGAAAGACGGCAAGAACCTGTTCGCCGGCGACGGCTATGCCGGTCTGAGCGAATTTGCCCTGTACTACGTGGGCGGCATCATCAAGCACGCCCGCGCGCTGAACGCCATCACCAACCCCGGCACGAACTCGTACAAGCGTCTGGTGCCCGGCTTCGAAGCCCCGGTGAAGCTGGCCTACTCGGCCCGCAACCGCTCGGCCTCGATCCGCATCCCGTACGTGGCCAACCCCAAGGGTCGCCGCATCGAAGCGCGTTTCCCCGATCCTTCGGCCAACCCCTACCTGGCCTTCTCGGCCCTGATGATGGCTGGTCTGGACGGCGTGGAAAACAAGATCCACCCGGGCGAAGCCGCCACCAAGGATCTGTACCACCTGCCGCCCGAAGAAGACAAGTTGGTGCCGACCGTGTGCCACAGTCTCGACCAGGCGCTGGAGTATCTCGACAAGGGCCGCAGCTTCCTGACCAAGGGTGGTGTGTTCACCGACTCCATGCTCGACGCCTACATCGAATTGAAGATGGCCGAAGTCACGCGCTTCCGCATGGCGCCGCACCCCGTCGAATTCGACATGTACTACAGCCTGTGATGGACAGCCCGGTCTGACCGGGTCAACCTGCAGACGAGGGACGGCGCAAGCCGTCCCTTTTTGTTTCGGAGCGACATCTGGCCCTGTGAACGGGGTCGGCGGCGGCACTTTTCAAAAGGTTTTCCGTCATACTGATTCGCGATGAACGGCGCAGTCTTGCCGTGTCGACCCAACGGAGACCTCGTGCCCATGTCCCCCCTGCATTTCTCATCTGTTCCAGGCCTCGTTGCAGGCGTCGTGCTGTTGTGCAGCCTGCCCGCGCAAGCCCAGGAGCGCATCTACCGCTGCGGCAACGAATACACCAACAACGCGCAGGTGGCCAAGAGCCGCAACTGCACGCCCATGGAGGGCGGCAACATCACCATCGTTGAAGGGACCAAACCCGCACCCGCCGCCCGCAGCACACCTGCTGCGGCCCCTCGCAGCGGTAACGACCGCGTGGATCCCGCAGCCCAGCGCGCCCGCGACAGCGATGCCAAGGCCATTCTGGAAACCGAACTGCGCAAGGCCGAAGAGCGGCTGGCGCAGGCGCGCAAGGAGTACGCCAACGGTGAGCCTGAAAAGCAGGGCATCGAGTCGCGCAACTACCAGCGTTACCTGGACCGTGTGGCAGAACTCAAGGCCGCGGTGGCCCGCGCCGAGAGCGACGTGGCTGGCCTGCAGCGGGAGCTCGGTCGCCTGCCCGCTGCTTCGGGCAATGCCGCAAGATGAGCGGCTTGAAAAAGACACCGACCCTTTCCCCCATCAAACGCCGGGCACCGTCGGACACGGTGGGCGCCGAAGGCGCGAAGCGATCCGCCGCTGTGCCGGGGCGTTTCCAGTCGCTGGACATGCTCGCCACCTTGGTGGCCGTGGTCGACTCGGACGGACATGTGCTGTACGCCAACGCGGCATTGGAAGACGCCTTGGGCACGTCGCGGCGCAGCATCGCCAACACCTTGTTTCAAGACTGCTTCACCGAGCCCGCCTTGCTGGAGAGCGCGCTGAGCGGTGCACGTGGCAACGAGTTTGCCGCGCTGCGTTACGACGCCTGGCTCAAGCGCGTGAACCACGAGGCTCTGCCGGTGCACGTGGTGGTGGCGCAGACCGAGAGCAAGGGCGAGGTGGTGGTGGAGCTGCTGCCGCTGGAGCAGCAGGCCCGCCAGGAACGTGAAGAGCGGCTGATCGACCAGGCACAGGCCAACAAGGAGCTCATCCGCAACCTCGCGCACGAGATCAAGAACCCGCTGGGCGGTATCCGGGGTGCGGCTCAGCTGTTGCAGATGGAGCTGGAGTCGCGTGAGCTCATCGAATACACGCAGGTCATCATCCATGAGGCGGACCGGCTGCAGTCGCTGGTGGACCGATTGCTCGCGCCGCACCGCCGCCCGCATGTGGTGGGGGACGTGAACATCCACGAGGTGTGTGAACGCGTGCGTTCGCTGATCCTGGCCGAGTTTCCCAAGGGACTGCGCGTGGTGCGCGACTACGACGCATCGATTCCCGAGTTTCGTGGCGACCGCGAGCAGCTGATACAGGCCGTGCTCAACATCGCGCACAACGCGGCGCAGGCACTGGCCGAACGCGTCTCGGCGGGCGACGCGCAGATCACGTTCAAGACGCGCGTGGGTCGCCAGGTGACGTTTGGCAAACAGCGCTACCGGCTGGCATTGGAATTGCATGTCATCGACAACGGGCCTGGCGTTCCAGACTCGATCAAGGACCGCATCTTTTTCCCGCTCGTGTCGGGACGCGATGGCGGCTCCGGCCTGGGGCTCACGCTGGCACAAACTTTTGTCCAGCAGCACCACGGTTTGATCGAGTGTGAGAGCGTGCCGGGATACACGGACTTCAAGCTGTTGATCCCCCTGCCTTAGAACCGACAAACCACTGCCGAGCGCTGCGCCACAAGAAGGGACGACACACACATGAAGCCGATCTGGATAGTGGACGACGATCAATCGATCCGCTTCGTGCTGGAAAAAGCGCTGTTGCGCGAAAATCTGCCCACGCGCAGTTTCACCAATCCGCAGGACGTGCTCAGGGCCCTGACGGACACCCCCGAAAGCGAAGGCCCGCAGATCCTGGTGAGCGACATCCGCATGCCTGGTGGCTCCGGCCTCGAGCTGCTGGAGAAGGTCAAGGAGATGTTGCCCGGCTTGCCGGTGATCATCATGACCGCCTTCTCCGATCTGGACAGTGCCGTGTCGGCCTTTCAGGGCGGCGCGTTCGAGTACCTGCCCAAACCGTTTGACCTGCCCAAGGCGGTGGAACTGATCCGCCGTGCGGTGGAAGAGAGCCAGCGCGAAGAGGTGGCCGAAGAACGCATGACGGCAGCGCCCGAAATGCTCGGCCAGGCGCCGGCCATGCAGGACGTGTTTCGTGCCATCGGGCGGCTGAGCCAGAGCCAGGTCACGGTTCTCATCACCGGCGAATCGGGTTCGGGCAAAGAGCTCGTGGCGCGTGCGCTGCACAAACATTCGCCCCGCGCGGCTGGCCCGTTTGTGGCCATCAACACCGCGGCCATTCCCAAAGATCTGCTGGAGTCCGAACTGTTCGGCCACGAGCGCGGCGCCTTCACCGGCGCGCAGACCATGCGCCGCGGCCGCTTCGAGCAGGCTGATGGCGGTACGCTGTTCCTCGACGAAATCGGCGACATGCCGTTTGACCTGCAGACGCGCCTGCTGCGTGTGTTGTCCGACGGCAATTTTTACCGCGTGGGTGGCCACAGCGCGGTGCGCGCCAACGTGCGCGTGATCGCTGCGACCCACCAGAACCTGGAACAGCGCGTCAAGGAAGGCGTGTTCCGCGAAGATTTGTTCCACCGCCTCAACGTGATCCGCCTGCGCCTGCCGGCCTTGCGCGAACGCCGCGAAGACGTGCCCATGCTCACGCGCTTTTTCCTGCAGCAAAGTGCCAAGCAGTTGGGTGTGGAGCCCAAGCGCATTTCCGAGCCGGCCATCCGCCTGCTCGGCACGTTTGACTTTCCTGGCAACGTGCGCCAGTTGGAAAACGTGTGCCACTGGCTCACCGTGATGGCGCCGGCTCAGGTGATCGAACTGAAAGACCTGCCGCCGGAGGTGCTGGCCTTGGCGGGGACTTCCGTGGCGGCTTTGGCAGCGTTGCCAGATACCCCCACAGCAGCAGCGCCTGCGTACGCGCCCGTCGCGGCGCCTGCGGCACTCTCCGAAGCCTTGCACATGGGCTCGCCCGCTCACGCAGCAGCCGACTTTGCGCCCGTGCTGGAGCCTGTGGCGGCGCCTTCGGTGTCGGGCTGGGAAGTCGGTCTGCAGGCCGAGGCGCTGGCCTTGCTGGAAGAAGGTCGCACCGACGTGTGGGACGTGCTCACCCGCCGCTTCGAGACCAAACTGATCCAGACCGCTCTCGTGAACACCCGGGGCCGTCGCATCGAAGCGGCGCACAAGCTGGGCATTGGTCGCAACACGATCACCCGGAAGATCCAGGAACTGAACCTGGAATGACCCGCTGCGGCGCTTCTGGGTAAATCCCCTCAGGCGAGCGTCACCACCACCGGCGCGTGGTCGCTGGGCTGTGGGTTCTTGCGGGGCGCGCGGTCGATGGTGCAGGCTTTCACGCTGTTGCGCAGCGCCTCGCTCACCAGAATGTGGTCGATGCGCAGGCCTCGGTTTTTCTGGAAGCCCAGCATGCGGTAGTCCCACCACGAGTAGCTCTTCTCGGGCTGCTCGAACATGCGGTAGGCGTCGGTGAGGCCCAGCGTCAGCAGCGCCTGGAAGTGCGCGCGTTCTTCCACGGTGTGGTGGATGGTGTCTTTCAGGCCCACCGGGTCGTAGGAGTCGCGGTCTTCGGGGGCCACGTTGAAGTCGCCCACCAGCACCAGCCGCGGGTGGGCCTGCATCTCCTCGGCAATCCAGCGATGCAGCGCGGCCAACCATTGCAGCTTGTAGGCGAACTTCTCGCTGCCGGGCTCCTGCCCATTGACGAAATAGCAGTTGACCAGGCGCATCGGACCTTCGGGCGTGTCCAGCGTCGCGGCGATCACGCGGGCCTGCTCATCGCTGTGGCCAGGGATGTTGCGCACCACATCGCGCAGCGGCGTGCGGCTCAGAATGGCCACGCCGTTGTAGGTCTTCTGGCCGAAGGCGGCTGCGTGGTAGCCGATCTCCTTCAAGGCCTCGAAGGGAAACTTCTCGTCCACCAGCTTGAGCTCTTGCAGGCCCACCGCGTCCACAGGATTCGCGGCCAGCCAGTCCAGCACCTGGGGCAGGCGCACGGTGAGTGAGTTGATGTTCCAGGTGGCGATTTGCATGGGATTCCTCGGGGTCCTCGTTACCAGCGCAACGCGCAGCGGTCACCGCTGGCGCGGCGTTCGATCATGACGGCGCACAGCCCCGGCACCGAGGGCGCGAGGTGGCTGCGGATGTAGCTGCAGAGGTTCTCGAGCGTGGGAATGCCCAGGTCCGCAACCTCGTCGAGCAAATGGTGGTCGAGCCGGTCGCGCACCTGTGCAATCTCGGCTCTGAGCAGCCCCAGATCGATCACCATGCCATGGGCATCCGGCGTGCCGCGCACGGTCACTTCGGCCTCGTAGGTGTGGCCGTGCACGCGGCGGCTGCCTTCGGCTTCGACCACTCGGCGCAGTGTGTGGGCGGCCTCGAAGTAAAAACGCTGGGACAGTTCGTGCACTGCGTTGGTCGGGAGAGTCATGGGATGTCGAGGATCTTGTGCGTCTGCAGCGACAGGCGCCAGCGCGGTTGTTGTTGGCAATGATCGATGGCGCTGCGGGTGTTGGCGGAACGTTCGGGGCCATCCATGGGTTGCAGCAGCCAGTGGTCGAAGCGCAGGTCCGTCTGTGCCTGCACGTCGTGAGGCAGCAGGGCTGGCTGTGGCCACACCAGTTTGAGTTCGTGGCCGCTGCGCTGCACCCAGTCGGCGCCGGCCTTGGGACTCACGCAGATCCAGTCGATCCCCGGTGGAACCGGCAGCGTGCCGTTGGTCTCCAGGGCTATCTCGAAACCTTCGGCGTGCAGGGCTTCGATCAGCGCCGCGTCCACCTGCAGCAGCGGCTCGCCGCCGGTGAGAACGATGTAGCGGTGATCCTGGCCAGCCGGCCACAACGAAGCCGCCTGCTCTGCCAGTGTGGATGCCATTGAGAATTTGCCGCCCCGCACGCCGTCGGTGCCCACAAAGTCGGTATCGCAAAACCGGCAAACGGCGCGTTCGCGGTCTTCTTCGCGCCCACTCCAGAGGTTGCAGCCTGCAAAACGGCAGAACACGGAAGGGCGGCCCGCGCGCAGGCCTTCGCCTTGCAAGGTGTAGAACATTTCCTTGACGGCGTAGCTCATGGACGGCGTTCCAGGGTGACGAAGGCGTAGCCCAGGCCGCTGGCAGCCACATGGGTTTCCCGCGCGGTTTCCACCCAGGCCGGCCCCAAGGTGGGTGCCCAGGCGTCGCCTTCAAAAGCCTGGTCGATGTCGGTGATCACGGCCCGCTGGGCCAGCGGCTCGGCCGCTGCGTACAACTGCGCCCCGCCGATCACCCACGCGTCAACGTCGGGCGGGCAAAGTGACATGGCCTCTTTCAGCGAGCCGGCGCGCGCGGCACCTTCTGCCTGCCATTGCGCGTTGCGCGTGACCACGATGTTGAGCCTCCCCGGCAGCGGCCGGAATTTCGGCGGCAGCGAATCCCAGGTCTTGCGACCCATGATCACCGGGCACCCCAGCGTGGTGCGTTTGAAGTGCGCCATGTCTTCCGGCAGGTGCCAGGGCAGGGCGTTGTCCTTGCCGATCACGCCGTTGGCGGCGCGCGCAAAGATGAGGTGGAGGCGGGGCGGGGAGGTTGCGGGCATGCCGCTATTGTGCCGCCGGCCCCGGGCTGGGCAGCCTCGTGCGCGGAGGCAGCAGCACGCTGGCAATCGCCATCATCACAAAGCCGATGGCCACCCAGTCCTGCCAGTGCGGCACCTCGCCCACGATGAGGGTGGCGCTCAGGGTGCCCACCAGCGGGATGGCCATGATGCTCATGGCGCTGGTGGCGGGCGGCAGGTCGCGCGCCATGCCGAACCAGATCAGCTGCGCGATGCCGTAGTTGACGAACACGCCATACAGCAGGCTGATCCACATGGGGGTGGAGAAGGTTGACGGCGTGGGCAGTGGCTCGAGCGCGAAGGCCAGCGCCCAAACGACCGCGCTGCCCAGCAGCAGCATCCACACCGTGACCACCATGGGCGACAGCGTGAACTTCGCGCGACGAAACATGAGCGTGCCCAGGCCCCAGCAGAAGGCCGCACCCAACATCCAGGCAATGCCCACGGGACGCCCGCTCAGGCTTTGCAGTTCGTGCCAGAGCAACAGGCCGATGGCGATGCCGGCGCACACCACCGCCACGCGCACGCGCGGCGTGATACGTTCACCGAAGAACGCCGCACCGATCAGCACGGTGAAGATCGGCATGGTGAAGCCGAGGATGGCGGCACGGCCCGAGGCCAGCTCTTTCACACCGAAGATGGACAGCGTGTGCCAGCCCAGCACATTGGGCAGACCAAGCCAGGCGATGGTAGCCCACTCGGCGCGTGCCGGCCACATGCGCTCACCGCGCCGCGCCACATACACAAACAACCAGAAACCACCCAGCAGCATGGTGCTGGCGCGGAAGTACAGGGGCGAGAGCTCCTGCAGCGAGAGCTTCATCATGGGCCAGTTCACGCCCCACATGAGCGTGAGCGCGAGCAGCGCCCACAGTTGGCGGCGGTTGATCACACCGCGACCGGTGCCTTGATGGCCGCGTGGTGTTCGTAGCCCTGCACTTCGAAGTCGTCGAGCTCGTACTCGAAGATGCTGGCGGGGCGGCGCTTGATGTGCAGCGTCGGGTAGGCCATGGGCTGGCGTGAGAGCTGGAGCTGCACCTGCTCGTGGTGGTTGCTGTAGATGTGGCAGTCGCCACCGGTCCAGACGAAGTCGCCCACGTCCAGGTCACACTGCTGCGCGAGCATGTGGGTGAGCAGCGCGTAGCTGGCGATGTTGAAAGGCACGCCGAGGAAGATGTCGGCGCTTCGCTGGTAGAGCTGGCAGCTGAGCTTGCCGCGACCTCCCGGCTCGGTGGCGGGCGCCACGTAGAACTGGAAGAACGCGTGGCATGGCATGAGCGCCATCTTGTTCAGGTCGGCCACGTTCCATGCGCTCACGATGATGCGGCGCGAATCCGGGTTGGTCTTGAGCTGCTTGACCACCTCGGCGATCTGGTCGATGTGGCCGCCATCGGGCGTGGGCCAGCTGCGCCACTGCACGCCGTAGACCGGGCCCAGGTCGCCGTCGTCACGCGCCCACTCGTCCCAGATGGTGCAGCCGCGTTCCTGGAGCCATTTCACGTTGCTGTCGCCGCGCAGGAACCACAGCAGCTCCACGATGATGGCCTTGGTGAACACCTTCTTGGTGGTCACCAGCGGAAAACCTTCGTTGAGGTCAAAGCGCATCTGGTGGCCAAACACGCTGGTGGTGCCGGTGCCGGTGCGGTCTGTTTTCTGGACGCCCGTGGTGAACACGTGGCGCATGAAGTCTTCGTACTGGGAACGGATGGGACGGGTCATGGATTGCGCAGGGGCAGGGCCCGCGAAGGAGAGGTGATGCGGGCGTCGAAGGGGTGGTGTTGCAGCGCAAACACCTGCTGGATGCGCTTGATGTAGCCCTGGGTCTCGGGGTAGGGCGGCACGCCACGGAATCGGTCGACCGTGCCTTCGCCCGCGTTGTAGGCGGCCAGCACCAGGGGCACGTCGCCCCTGAAATAGGCCAGCAGCCAGCGCAGGTACAACAGCCCGCCGCGGATGTTCTGCTCGGCGTCAAAAGGCTTGCGCACGTTGAAGCGCTCGGCCGTTTCGGGAATGAGCTGCATCAGGCCCTGCGCGTTCTTGTCGGACAGGGCGTTCACATTGAAGTTGGACTCGGCGCGGATCACCGCAAACGCCAGGCCGGGCTGGATGCCGAACTGCGGCGCGAGCTTGTAGACGATCTTCATGATGCGCCGCTCTTCGGGCGTGTCCACCAGGTCCTGGTAACGCGTGGCCTGTGCGGTGACCTCGGCCGCCTGCTCGGCTTCGTTGGCTCGTTGCAGTTCGGTGCGTTCGGCCTGCTGCACACACTCGGGCTTGTCGGCCGGGGTGGACAGGCGGTTGAACATGCCTTCGGCGTGGGTGTCGCCCAGCAATGCCGCGCGGGCGAACCAGTGGGCGGCGTAGCCGTCGTGGCGTTCCACGCCGCGGCCGTTGGCGTAGAGCCAGCCGAGGTTGTAGGCCGCCACCGCATCGCCCGCCAGCGCGGCCTGGCAATACAGGCGGATGGCGGCTTCGGTGTCGCGCTTCACACCCTCACCGTGCTCCAGGGCTTGCGCCTGTTCGCGCCAGGCCTGGCGCTGCGCCGCGTCGACCGCGTGCGCCTGACCCGCGGCGGCGAGCGCCAGCGTGAGCAGACAGCGGAGCAGGTGGCGGGAGATCATGGTGTGAGGACGCGGCCGGGGTTCAGGAGGTTGTGCGGGTCCAGCGCCTGCTTGACGGCCCGCATCAAACCCAGGGCAACCGGGTCCTTGTAATGGGGCAGGTGGTCGGCCTTGAGGCTGCCCACGCCGTGCTCGGCGCTGATCGAGCCATGGTAGCGCGCCACCGCGTCAAAAACCAGCCTGTTCACGCGCGTTTCCTGCTCGTTCAGGAATTTCCGGGCGTCACCGCCCTCGGGCGCCTGCACGTTGTAGTGCAGGTTGCCGTCACCCAGGTGGCCGAAGTTCACCAGCCGCACGCCCGGGATCTCGCGCTGCAGCAAGGCGTCGGTCTCGGCGCAGAAGGCCGGGATGTGCGAGACCGGGATGCTGATGTCGTGTTTGATGTTCAGGCCTTCCTCGGCCTGCGCGAGTGGAATGCTCTCGCGGATATGCCAGAGCGCATGGGCCTGCGCGAGGCTCTCGGCCACCACCGCGTCGGTCACCAGGCCTTGCTCGAAGGCCGTTTCCAGCAGACGCTCGAACTGGGCCCGCGCGTGCGCTTCGGATTCACTGTCGCTGTTCTCCAGGAGAACACAATAGGGTGTGTCCTTCCACAACGGAACCCGCAACTGCGGCATGTGTTTGTCCACCAGGCTCAGCGCAAATTGCCCCATGACCTCGAAGCCGGTGAGCCCCGCGCCCAGGTGCTGGTGCGCGAGACCGAGCAGGGCCACCGCAGCGTCCAGCGTGGGCAGCGCGGCCCAGGCGGTGAGCTGCGCGGCGGGCAGCGGATACAGCTTGAGCGTGGCGGCGGTGATCACACCCAGCGTGCCTTCGCTGCCGATGAACAGGTCGCGCAGGTCGTAACCGGTGTTGTCCTTGCGCAGACCACTCAGCCCTTGCCAGACCTCGCCTTGCGCGGTCACCACCTCCAGACCCAGGCAGAGGTCGCGTGCGTTGCCGTAGCGCACCACCTGCGTGCCACCGGCGTTGGTGGCGAGGTTGCCGCCGATGCTGCAGCTGCCTTCGGCCGCCAGGCTCAGGGGGAACAGAAAGCCGGCCTTCTCCGCCGTGTCCTGCAAGGTCTGCAAGACGCAGCCGGCCTCCACCGTCATGGTGAGGTTGGCCGGGTCGATGGCGCGCACGGCATTCAGGCGCATGAGGCTCAGCACCACCTGCGTGCCCGAAGCGTCGGGCACCGAGCCCACCACCAGGCCGGTGTTGCCGCCTTGCGGCACGAGCGAGACACCTGCAGCGACGCACGCGCGCACCACCGCAGCCACCTCGGCGGTGCTGCCGGGCCGCACCACGGCGAGTGCACGGCCGTGGGCGCGCTTGCGCCAGTCCTGTTCCCAGGCCGAGAGGTCGGTGGCGGGATCGTCGTGCGTGAGCACGTGAGCGTCACCCACGGTCTGGCGCAGTTGCGCCAGCAGCCCGGCGTGTTGCGCGCTCATGGCTGGGCGGGGGCAGCGGGCGCCGTGCCCTGCGCTGCGGCGGTGTTGCTGGCCACATCGGCCGCCACGGCTTCCTTGCCGGCCGCGCGCAGGCGGATGCGCACGTGCAGGGCGCAGGCCACGAACAAGGCCACGCACAGCAGCGTCTGGATGAGCGCCAGCCACACCGAAGGGCCGGTGTCGCTGGTGGCGCGCACCACGCCTTCGGTGAAGTACAGCCACACGATCAGGCTGACCCAGCGGTAGGTGTACATGCGGTTCTTCAGCAGACCGGCCAGTGGAATCGTGAGCGGCAGCACCTTGAGCACCAGCCAGGACCCGCCTTCGCGCAGCGGGGCCAGCCACATCTCCCACAGAAATCCGAGAACGATCAGGCCCAGCAGGCTGCCCACGGCCAGCCAGCGGGTGGCGTTGACGGCGCGTGCCGAATCTCCCTGAGTGGGGAGGAGGGCATCGGGGCTGGGGGCGGAGGAGATGTCGGGCATGGCGGGGGAGAAAGAGCAGGTGGCATGATACCGGGATGACCTTCAAAGAGAGAGCGCGTGCACTGGAAACCCTCGCTCGCGCCCTGTGGCGCGATGCCCTGAATTTCCCCTGGGCCAACACCGCCATCACTCTTCGCGAACGCTTCCGCGAAGACCGCCTGGGCATCACCGCCAGCAGCCTGACCTTCACCACCACCATCTCGCTGGTGCCGCTGTTCACCGTGGCCCTGGCCATCTTCAGCGCGTTCCCGATGTTCGACCGGTTGCAGGTCACGCTGCAGCGCTGGCTGGTGCAAAGCCTGGTGCCGCCCGACATCGCCAAGCAGGTGTTCAGTTACCTCAACCAGTTCGCCGGCAAGGCCGGGCAGATCGGCTGGGCCGGCGCGTTGGTGCTGCTGGTCACGGCGCTCGCGCTGATCCTCACCATCGACCGCAAGCTCAACGACATCTGGCGCGTGCGCCAGCCGCGCTCGTTCACCCAGCGGGTGCTGGTGTACTGGGCGGTGCTCACGCTGGGGCCGTTGCTGCTGGCGGGCAGCCTGACGGTGACCACCTACGCCGTCACCGCCTCGCGCGGGGTGGTGTCCGGCCTGCCGGGTGGGGTGCGTTTTCTGCTGGAAACGATCCAGTTCGCACTGGTCACCGGCGGCATTGCGGCGCTGTACCGGTATGTGCCCAACACGCGGGTGCGCTGGAGCCATGCGCTCATCGGCAGCATTTTCGTGGCCACCGGGCTGGAGCTGGCCAAGAAGCTGCTGGCCTGGTACCTCGCGCAGGTGCCCACCTACTCGGTGGTCTACGGTACGTTTGCCACTGTGCCGATCCTGCTGGTGTGGTTTTACGTGGCCTGGGTGATCGTGCTGCTGGGCGCTGTGGTGGCCGCCTACCTGCCCAGCCTGCTCTCGGGCATTGCACGGCGCGGCGACACGCCGGGCTGGAGCTTTCAGCTCGCGCTGGAAGTGCTGGAGCAGTTGCACACCGCGCGCGACACGTCGCCCAAGGGCCTGAGCCTGGAAGCCCTGGCCCAGGTGTTGCGGGTGGATGCCTTGCAGCTGGAAGAACCCGTGGCCACGCTGGTCGCGCTGGACTGGCTGGGCCGGCTCGACGAAGACGGCGAGCGGTATGTGATGCTGGTCGACCCGTCGCGCACGCCCATGGCGCCGTTGGTGGAACGTCTGTTGCTCGCCCGGCAGCCCAACACCGCGCGTTTCTGGTCGGAGAGCCATTGGGCCGGGCTCAGCCTGGCGCAGGCCTTGGCGTCCACGCCTTTGTCGACGGCAGCGCAGGAAATGGCGGAAGGCCCTTCGGTCGCCTCGGGCTGACGCGGGTTCAGCTCACCGAAAACGGCGCGCGCAGGAAACCGCGAAACCGGGCCCGGCCGCCGCGCACCGGCGCTTCGGTCAACTTGAAATCGGGGAAGCGCTGCAGGAAGCGACCGATCGCGACGCGACCTTCCAGCCGCGCCAGGCTCAGGCCTGCGCACTGGTGAATGCCGAAGCCGAAGGCCAGATGTTTGTTGTTCTCACGCGCGAGCTTGAGCACCTCGGGGTCGGGGAACTGCGCCGGGTCGCGGTTGGCCGCGCCGATGCACAGCGTCACCAGCGTGCCGGCGGGCAGGGCCACACCGCCCACCTGCGTGTCCTTCACCGCGCGGCGGTTGCCGAGCTGGTTCGACGATTCAAAGCGCAGGAACTCGTCCACCGCACGGGTGAGCACCGCCTCTTGCGCTGCTGCATCGTCTTCCGTTTGCTTCAGCGCGGTGTGCAGAAACTGGCGCGCCTGCGGATGCTCCTGCAACGCGATCAGGCCGTTGCCGATCAGGTTGGTGGTGGTCTCGTGGCCGGCGTTGAGCAGGAAGATGCAGTTCTGCAGCAGCTCGACTTCACTCAGCTGTTCACCGCCGTCCTCGCCCTGGATCAAGCGTGTGAGCACGTCGCGTTCCGGGTCGCCAGGGTGCTGGCGGCGCTGCACCACCAGCGTGCGCAGGTAGGCCAGCATGTCCGTCACGGCCTGGTTGCCCAGGGCCTGCTGTTGCGGTGTGAGCGTGGGCTCCAGCGCGCCCAGGATGGCGAGTGACCAGTCGCGCAGTGGGCCGCGGTCTGCGTGCGGCACATCGAGCAGGTTGCCGATGATCTCCACCGGAATGGCCGAGGCGAAGTCCTCGATCAGGTCACCACCACCGCGCTCGGCCAGGTCGTCCAGCAGCGAGTCCACCAACGCAATGAGGCCCGGCTCCATGTCGGCAATGGCCCGGCGCGTGAGCGCTCCCATGATGAGGCGGCGCACACGCGTGTGCAGCGGCGGGTCGTTGAACACCAGGCTGGTGGTGTGGTGCTCGAACAGCGCGGAGCCCGCGCCGTACTTGGGCGCGAACTCGACGTGTTTGTCGGAGCTGAAGGCCTGCGCGTCCCGGTACACCGCCATCAAATCGGCGCAGCGTGTGAGGAACACCGAGCCGTCGGGCATGCGGCGCACGGGCTCGTGCTCGCGCAGCGCGGCGTACACCGGGTAGGGGTTGGCCAGAAAGTCGGGCGGGAGCGCGCGCAGGTCGAACCGGGCAGCGATGTCGCGCGCACGATCGGGCGCCATGGGCGGCGTGATGTGCTCGGGCCGCAGCACAAAACTCATGGCGTGGCGCGCAGAAAGTCGCGCATGGCCGCCAGGGTTTCTTCGGGCGCCTCGGTCATCTGGTGGTGGCCCACCGGCACGTTGACCACCGAAACGCGGTGGCCGGCGGCCTTGGCCGCGGCGACCAGGCCCTGCGCGGCTTTGGGCTGCGTCATCTGGTCCTGCCCGCCCAGCACAAAGAGCACCGGGCAGGTGATCCGCGCCATGGCCGCTTCACCGCCTGCGTAGCTGTCGCAGGCCACGAATCCGCGGTGAAACACATTGACCTTCGCATTGCTGCGCAACACCCGGCGGTTCAACGCAAGACTGGAGCCGTACACCCAGGTGCCGGGACCAAGCGCCGAGGGTGGTGCCGCCAGCGTGCTGCGCGAAAACACGTTGATCATCTTCATGCCCTTTTCGGGCTCGTTCAGTGCAGCCTCGATCAGCGCAGGCGAGACCTTCATGGGGTAGGCCGTGCCCACCAGCACCAGGTGGCTCACACGTTCTTTCAAGCGCGCGGACGCTTCCAGCGCGATGAGGGAGCCCCAGCTGTGGCCGACCAGCGCGGCTTTCTGCACACCCGCCGCGTCCAGCAACGCTGCCACGAAGTCGGCGGCGGCTTCCACCGACGCAGGCGCTTCGCCTTCGCTCTTGCAGTGACCAGGCAGGTCCACCGCCAGCACGTTCCATCCGTGGTGCGCGAGGTAGCGGGTTTGCAGTGCCCACACGCTGTGGTCGTTGAGCACGCCGTGGACGAAGACGACCGTGGGCTTGGCGGCATCGAAGGGCTTGCCGCCGGTATAGCAGTAGGTGTTGGCGCCGTTGACTTGCAGGTACATGGTCAGACCCCCGCCTTTTCCGCTGCCTTGAGAGCGCGCTTGAGATCGTCGATCAGGTCGTCGGCGTCCTCCAGTCCGATCGAGAGCCGGATCGTGCCCGGGCCGATGCCACCGGCCGCCAGCGCCTCGTCGCTCATGCGGAAGTGCGTGGTGCTGGCCGGGTGGATCACCAGCGAGCGGCAGTCGCCCACGTTGGCCAGGTGGCTGAAGATCTTGAGCGCTTCGATGAAGGCCTTGCCCTGCTCGCGGCTGCCCCGGATGTCGAAGCTGAACACCGAGCCTGCGCCCTTCGCGCCGAAGCGCAACAGCTTCTCGGCGAGCGTGTGGCTGGGGTGGCTTTCCAGCAGCGGGTGGCCCACGCGGCTCACCAGCGGGTGGCTGGCGAGAAACTGCACCACCTTTTCGGTGTTGCTCATGTGGCGGTCCATGCGCAGAGAGAGCGTTTCGATGCCTTGCAGGATCAACCAGGCACTGTGTGGCGAGAGGCAGGCGCCGAAATCGCGCAGACCTTCGCGGCGCGCGCGCAGCAGGAAGGCGCCCACCGTGCTCTCTTCGCTGAACACCATGTTGTGGAAGCCTTCGTAGGCTTCGGTGAGCTCGGGAAACCGCCCCGACTTTTCCCAGTCGAAGCTGCCCGCGTCCACCACCACACCACCGATCACGGTGCCGTGGCCGCTCAGGAATTTGGTGGCAGAGTGGTAGACCAGATCGGCGCCGAGCTCGAAGGGTTTGATCAGGTAGGGCGTGGTCAGGGTCGAGTCGACCAACAGGGGCACGCCGGCCTCGTGAGCGATCTGCGAGACGGTGGGGATGTCCAGCACATCCAGGCCGGGGTTGCCCACGGTCTCGCCGAAGAAGAGCCGGGTGTTCGGCCGCACCGCGGCGCGCCAGCCGTCGATGTCGCCCGGTTTGACAAACGTGGTCTCGATGCCGAAACGGCGCATGGTGTAGTGCAGCAGGTTCTGGCTGCCACCGTAAAGCGCGGTGCTCGCCACGATGTGCGAACCCGCGCCCATGAGCGTGGCCACGCTCAGGTGAAGCGCGGCCTGGCCGCTGGCGGTGGCAATGGCGCCGATGCCGCCTTCGAGCGCGGCCATGCGCTGCTCGAACACCGCGTTGGTCGGGTTGCTGATGCGGCTGTAGACGTGGCCCGCGCGCTCCAGGTTGAACAGCGCGGCGGCGTGGTCACTCGACTCGAAGACGAAGGAGGTGGTGAGGTGGATCGGCACGGCACGCGCACCGGTGGCGGGGTCGGGCGCGGCGCCCGCGTGGAGTGCGAGCGTGTCGAAGCCTGGGTCTGAGTAACCGGACATGGGAAAGGTCTCCTGGGTGTGCCGGTGTCGCGGCACGGGGGCTGGCGCGCACTGGTTTTGAGCGGTATTGTGGGGGTATATTGCGGGCATGCCAGCCATGCTGGAGACACCACCGAAAACAGGAGACCAGGCATGAAAGTCAGCGACATCCTTCGCGTCAAGGGCGGCACGCTCTACACCACCCACCCCCTGGAAACCCTGCAGCGCGCGGTGGAGACCATGTCGCAGTTCGACATTGGTTCGCTCGCGGTGATGGACCACGGCGAGCTGGTGGGCATGCTCACCTTCCGCGAGATCATCCACACCCTGGCACGCAATGGCGGCGCACTCGGCGAGAAGACCGTGCGCACCGTGATGGACGACCACCCCATGAGCTGCACGCCCGAGACCGAGCTGGAGCAGGTGCGCCCCATGATGCTGGAGCGGCATACCCGCTACATGCCGGTGATGGACAACAAGATGCTGATGGGCGTGATCAGCTTCTACGACGTGGCCAAGGCGGTGGTGGACAGCCAGAACTTCGAGAACCAGATGCTCAAGGCCTACATCCGCGACTGGCCGGCCGAAGACGAGCCGCAACCCGCCGCCCGCGCACGCTGAACCGCACAGGCCCCATGAGAAACGCCCCGCAAGCCGGGGCGTTTCTCATAGGGCCAAGGGTTCAACCCATCGTGGCGTGGATCATGTCGCGCACGCGTGGGTAGATCTGCTGGTTCCAGCGCCTCCCGCTGAACACGCCGTAGTGGCCCACGCCGGTCTGCACATGGTGCGTCTTGAGGTAAGGGCGCACGCTGCTGCACAGGTCTTGCGCCGCCACCGTCTGGCCCACCGCGCAGATGTCGTCGCGCTCGCCTTCGACCGTCATGAGCGCGGTGCGGCGGATGGCGGCCGGGTTGACCTTGCGCCCGTTCCAGGTGAGTTCACCGCGCGGCAGGTCGTAGGTCTGGAACACCTTGGCCACGGTCTCCAGGTAAAACTCGGCCGGCAGGTCGTTGACAGCGAGGTATTCCTCGTAGAAATCCTGGATCGCCCGTGCTTCTTCGGTGCGGCCGTGCTCCAGGTGGTCGTAGATGTTTCGGAACGACTGCTTGTGACGCTCGGGGTTCATGGCCATGAAGGCCGAGAGCTGGATGAAGCCGGGGTAGACGCGGCGCATGAAACCGGCGTGCGGCAGCGGCACGTGGTTGATCAGGTTCTTTTCGAACCATTCAATGGGCTTGCTCGTGGCCAACCGGTTGACTTCGGTGGGGTTCACGCGGCAGTCCACCGGGCCGGCCATCAGCGTGAGGCTGCGCGGCTGCGCGGGGTTGTCGTCTTCGGCCATCACGGCCGTGGCGGCCAGGGCAGCCACGCAGGGCTGGCACACCGCCACCATGTGGCTGCCCGGGCCAATGGCCTCGGTGAAGCGGATCATGTAGGTGATGTAGTCGTCGAGCGAAAAGCCACCGTGCAGCAGCGACACGTCGCGTGCGTTGTGCCAGTCGGTGATGTACACGTCGTGGTCCTGCAGCAGGGTGCGCGCGGTCTCGCGCAGCAGGGTGGCAAAGTGGCCGGAAAGCGGCGCCACCAGCAACACCGGCGGCTGCGGCTCCACACCGTCTTTGCGAAAGTGCAGCAGCGTGCCGAAGGGCAGGGTGAGCACGACCTCTTCGGTCACGGGTACGGCCCTGTCGCCCACCATCACCTCGCCGATGTTGTAGGGCGGACGCGAGTGGGTGAGGCGCAGTCGGGAGATCACGTCGCAGGCGGACGCCACCTTGCGCACCACGCTGCGTTCGGTGTCCTGCAACCACAGCGAGGCACTCAGGTGCTGGGCCATGAGTCGCAACGGCGAAAGCAGGTCGGACTGGGTCTGGTAGGCCTGGTACAGCATGTCGGGATCCCGAAACAAGGTGTTGCCCTGCAGGCAAGGAACGCGCCAACCAGCACTGCACCGGCCCGGTGCGTGGTGTGTCATTTTGGTGGCACAGCCCTTGCTGAGAGCAGGGTCTACGACGCAGGGTCAACGAGGAGCAGTCATGGCCACAACGGTACTCACGATCAGCAGCAAGAACTACGGCGCCTGGGCCCTGCGCGGCTGGTTGATGGCGCGCCTGGCCAAGCTGGAGTTCACCGAAAAGATCATTTCCCCCGACGATCCGGCCATGAAAGCCGAGATGTTGCTGCTCTCGGCTTCCATGCGCGTGCCGGCGCTGGAGCACGACGGCATCCACGTGTGGGACACGCTGGCGATTGGCGAATACCTCAACGAAATCAAACCCAAGGCGGGCCTGCTGCCGGCCGACCGCGCGGCGCGTGCGCATTGCCGCGCGATCTGCGGCGAGATGCATTCGGGCTTCAGCTCCATGCGCTCGTCCTTGCCGATGAACATCAAGGCGCACTTTCCGAATTTCAAACTCTGGTCGCGTGCGCGCACCGACATCGACCGCATCGAGGCGATCTGGACGGAGTGTCTGGAAACGTACGGCGGGCCCTACCTGTTCGGTGCCAAACCCTGCATGGCGGACGCGATGTTTGCGCCCGTGGTGACGCGTTTCATCACCTACGGGGTGGCGATCGACGAGGTGTGTGTGGCCTACTGCGACACCATCATGGCGCTGCCGGCGATGAAGGAGTGGGTGGCGGCTGCGGAGGCTGAGCCGGATGACATCGATGAACTGGATGCTGAATTCTGAGCCACCCCCGCCGCGCGGCGCGCGACCCCCTCAAGGGGGCGGCGCCTGCGGCCCGGCAACGCCGGTTCCGCGGCACCTCTGGTCCAAGGCAAATCGCGCCTGCATCATTCCCAAGGGGTCGGCTTCGGAATCTCGCAAACCGGCTCCACATCCACCGTCTTGAAATCCGCCGGAGAAACGATCTCCAGGTACTCCATGTCCGGCGAATAGTCGAACAGGTAGTGGCGAATCCCCGGGCGCTGGTGCACGCAGTCGCCGGCTTCGACCAGCGTCACCTGGTCCTCGTACATGAACTTGGCCCAGCCCTTGATCATGATCACGATCTGGAAGTCGGCTTCGTGCCGGTGCCAGCCCGTGCCTTCCTCGGGCGGCAGGTTGGCCTTGACCAGGTGCGCGATCACCTGGCCGTGCGTGGCTGCGGCGATGCCGAGGTCGCGGTAGAGAAAAAAGTCCCGCAAACCACCACCGACCCATGGGTTGTCGGTGCCTTTGACGTGCGAGAACAGGGTGCTGGTGCGGTCGAGCATGGAACGCTCCTTTCTGGGGCTGCACAGCCATCATTTGCTGCACTGCAGCGCGAAGCACGAAATGTTCCTGTCTCCCGATGGCTCTCAGACGCGGCATGTCGGGCAGATCACGCACCAGACTGGCCCATCGGCGCACCAGCGTGCCTCAGGGATAATCCAGCGCATGAGCGGCAACACCTTCGGCACCCTGTTTTGCGTCACCAACTTTGGTGAATCCCACGGCCCGGCCATTGGCTGTGTGATCGACGGCTGTCCGCCGGGCATGCAACTCAGCGAGGCCGACATCCAGGTCGAACTGGACCGCCGCCGACCGGGCACCAGCAAATTCGTCACCCAGCGCAACGAACCCGACGCTGTCGAGATCCTCAGCGGCGTGTACGAGGGCAAGACCACCGGAACACCCATCGCCCTGCTGATCCGCAACACCGACCAGCGCAGCAAGGACTACGGCAACATCGCCCAGACCTTCCGCCCCGGTCACGCCGACTACACCTACTGGCAGAAATACGGCATCCGCGATCCGCGCGGTGGGGGTCGCAGCTCGGCGCGCCTGACCGCGCCCACCGTGGCCGCCGGCGCCGTGGCGCGCAAGTGGCTCAAGGAGAAATTCGGCACCACCTTCCTCGGCTGCATGACGCAGGTGGGCGACGTGGTCATACCGTTCGAGAGCTGGGACCACGTGCCCCACAACCCGTTCTTCGCGCCCGTGGCCGACGTGTCCGCGATCGAGGACTACATGAACGCGCTGCGCAAGAGCGGCGACTCGTGTGGCGCGCGCATCCGCGTGACCGCGCAAGGCATGCCGGTGGGCCTGGGCCAGCCGCTGTACGACCGGCTCGATGCCGACATCGCCTACGCCATGCTTGGTCTCAACGCCGTCAAGGGTGTGGAGATCGGCGCCGGGTTTGCGAGCGTTTCCGACAAGGGCAGCACCCATGGCGACAGCCTCACGCCCGAAGGCTTCGCTGCCAACAAGGCCGGTGGTGTGCTGGGCGGCATCAGCACCGGGCAGGACCTGGAGGTGTCGATCGCGATCAAGCCGACCAGCTCCATCCTCATTCCGCGCGAGACCATCGACGTGGCGGGGGAGTCCACCGAGATCATCACCAAGGGCCGCCACGACCCCTGCGTGGGCATCCGCGCCACGCCGATTGCCGAAGCGCTGCTGGCGCTGGTGGTGATGGACCACGCGCTGCGCCACCGCGCGCAGTGCGGCGACGTGCAACTGCCCACGCCCGACATCGCAGCCAAGGCCCGCGGCTGAGCCCCACGCCGTTCGGGCTGAGCTTGTCGAAGCCCTTGCGAGCCCTTCGACAAGCTCAGGGCGAACGGAAACTCTTGTGAGCCAGAAAAAACAGCTGTTTCCGTTCGCCATGCTCAGCGCGAGCTACTTCGCGCACATCGGTTTCTTCAACCCCTACCTGCCGCTCTGGCTCAAGGAGCTCGGCTTCAGCCTGCTGGCCATCAGCGTGCTGACCTCGGTGCAGTCGGCCTCGCGCCTGTTTGCGCCGTACCTGTGGGGCTCGCTGAGCGACCGCACCGGCGAGCGCGTGCGGCTGCTGCGCTATGGCGCCACGGCGGCACTCCTGCTCTCGCTGGGCCTGTGGTTCGACCTCGGTGGTGTGGGCCTGTTCGTGGTGCTGCTGCTCACGTTCACCCACACCAGCGGCATGATGCCCATGAGCGAGGCCGCGCTGGCGCACCTGGTGAGCCATGGCGGCGCGTTTGACGCCAAACGTTATGGCCGCATCCGCCTGTGGGGCTCGCTGGGTTTTCTCGTGACGGTGGTGGCCGCGGGTTTCTGGTTCGAGCACTTCGGCCTGGTGCACTTTCCCGCCTGGACGCTTGCCACGCTGGCGGCTGTGACGATCAGCGTGTGGCTCTTGCCCGACTTTCGCGAACCGGGCCACGCCGTCGAGGCGCAGCCCAGCGTGTGGCCGGTGCTGCGCCAGCCAGCGGTGCGCTGGTTGTTCGCGGCGGTGTTCTTCCATGTGCTGGCGCACATCTTCATCTACATCTTCTTCTCGCTCTACCTGGACTCGCTGGGCTACAGCAAGATGGTGATCGGCTTGCTGTGGGCGTTGTCGGTGGTGATCGAGATCGGCTGGTTCTTCACCCAGGGCCGCTGGTTGCCGCGGCTCTCGCTCTCGGCCTGGCTGGTGCTGGCCGCCGCGCTGATGACCTTGCGCATGGGCCTCACGGCCGGCTTGCCGCTGGTGTGGCCCCTGCTGCTGCTCGCGCAGGCCCTGCATGCCATCACCTTTGCCGCGCACCACACAGTGTGCATCGCGCTGGTGTCACACCACTTTCCAGGCCGCTTGCGCGGGCGCGGGCAGGCGCTGTATTCGGTGCTCGGTTATGGCCTGTCGGGGGTCATCGGGGGCATCGCGGGCGGTGTGGTGAGTTCCGCCTGGGGGCTGGCCAGCGTGTTCTGGCTGTCCGCGGCTTGCGCCTTGCTGGCCATGGTGTGTGCGCTGCGCCTGTGGCGTTTGAACCGTCCGGTGGCGAGCGCCTGAGCCTCAGAGCAAGGGGCGCAGGCCGCGCGCGGCCTCTTGCAGCGCCGGCAACACCCGCGCCAGCGCGTCGGCCTGGCTTTCCTGGTTGATCAGCATAGTGATGCTGATGGCGCCGTGCACGCCGTTGTGCCGGTCCAGCAGCGGCACCGCAATGCCGCGCGTGTTCAGCTCCAGCTGCTGCTCCAGGATGGCCCAACCCTGGCGGCTGAACCGTTGCAGTTCGTCGCGCCAGGCCTGTTGTGTGGCCAGGGTGAAGGGTGTGTATGCCTGTAGGGTGCGGGCGGCGAGCCAGGCTTCGGAGGTTGTCTCGCCCAGCCCGGCGAGGATGGCCATGCCCGCCGTGGACAACTGGGCCGGCATGCGGGAGCCGAGGATGTAGCCGGTGTTCATGTGCCGCTGCGCACCGCTGCGCGCGATGTAGACGACCTCCTCGCCGTCGAGCACGCCCAGGTAGGCGATTTCCTGCGTGGCGCCGGCGATGCGTTGGAGGAATGGGTGAACCAGGCGCGGGAACCGCGCCGATTCCAGGTAAGCGTGGCCCAGACGGAGGATGCGTGGCGTGAGCCAGAACAGCTTGCCGTCGGTGCCCACGTAGCCCAGGTGCGCCAAGGTCAGGAGGTAGCGCCGGGCCGCGGTGCGTGTGAGCCCGCAGCGCGCGCCCGCCTGGCTGGCCGTCAGGCGCGGGTGCTGGTCGTCAAACACCTCGATGATGCCGAGGCCTTTTTCCAGGCCGGCGATCCAGTCGCGTTTGTCCAGCGACGGCGTGGGCGAGGGCGTGATGATGTCCATGGGGTAAGGGTGGGGCGGCAGTGGAAAACCCGCAATTCGATCGATGATCGAACTGGAATGCGCGATTATCGATCATAGGCAACCGCTTGTTTGCCTTTTTCAGGGCTGGTGCTTCTACAGTGCCAAGAGAGTGCGGCCCCTGCATGGGCGGGTGCGCCTGCGCCCCACCCGGAGACCCCGCATGAGTGACCTGCTGCTCAACCCCACCGAGGGCCGAGAGCCCCTGCAAGCTTCTTTCAGTGACGCTGCCAACCCGTTGGGGCTGGATGGCATCGAGTTCATCGAATACGCCACCTCGCAGCCGCAGGCCCTGGGCCAGGTGCTGGAAATGATGGGCTTTCGACCGGTGGCACGCCACCGCTCGCGCGAGGTGTTGCTGTACCGGCAAGGCGACCTCAACATCGTGGTGAATGCCCATCCGGTGGACGCGCGGGGCGCCGGCCACGGCAGCGGTGTGGCCACGCTCTCGGCCATGGCCTTGCGGGTGCGCGACGCCGGTGCGGCCTACAAGTGCGTGCTGGAGCGAGGCGCCTGGTCGGTCACCACCCGTGCCGAGGTGATGGAGCTCAACATTCCGGCCATCCACGGCGCGGGCAGCAGCCGCATCTACTTCGTGGACCGGTACAAGGAGTTCTCCATCTACAACGTGGACTTTGTGCCCATCCCCTCGGTGGACCAGCACCCGCCGGCCACCGCCGGCATCCACTTTTTCGGCGTCGTGCAGTACATCGGGCCCGAGCGCAGCAACGACTGGATTGCGTTCTACAACGAGCTCTTTGGCGCCGAGCTGATTCCCGATGAACAGCGCTTCGGCATCATGCCCAAGGGCATGTTGTTGCGGGTGCCTGCGCTAGACCCGGCCAACCGGTTCATGCTGCAGTTGATCGAACCCGAACTCAACGTGGTCGACAGCGACGAGCGCCTGCAACGCATCGGGCTGGGCGTGCCCGACGTGCTGGCCGCGGTGCGGGCGCTGCGCGCCCTGGGCGTGGAGTTTGTTGAAACCCAGGCGGCGCACACCGAGCAGCGGGGTGCGATCAGCAAGACCTACCTGGGCTCGGTGGTTTTCGAGCTGGTCCACAGTGAAAAGGCGTGAGGCCATGAACACACACCGCGCTGCGACCGAAGCCATCAGCGGCTTCGGCATGGACACCATCACGCTGGCGGGCCCGCTGGAGGCCAAGCTCGCCGCCATGAAAGACGCGGGCTTCACGCAGGTGATGCTCAAGGCCAACGATCTGGTGGGGCACCCCGGCGGCCTGGGTGCGGCGTTGCAGGCGGTGAAGGACAGCGGTCTGCGCGGCACCGGCTTCCAGGTACTGCGCGACTTCGAAGGCCTCTCGGGCCACCTGCACCTCTACAAGGTCGACATCGCCAAGAGCATGCTCGAGATGTGTGCCGCGCTGGACTGCAAGGTGCTGCTGGCGTGTTCCTCGACCTCGGTGCACGCTTCGCAAGACCTGGATCACATCGCACGCGACCTGCGCAAGTTGGCGATGCTGGCGATTCCCTTCGGCATCCGCATCGCTTACGAAGGCCTGTCCTGGGGCCGAACGATCAACGAGTTCACCACCGCGTGGGACGTGGTCTGCCGCGCCGATTGCCCCAACCTCGGTCTGGGCATCGATTCGTTTCACATCTTCGCGGCCAAGACCCCGCTGGACGAGATCGACTACCTCGATCCTTCCAAGATCTTCCTGGTGCAGCTGGCCGACTTCATGTGGCAAGAGACCAAAACCTTCGAGGAGCGCATGACCACCGCGCGCACCTTCCGTGTGTTTCCCGGCGAGGGTGTGCACAGCGAACAGCTGGTCGAGCTGGTGCTCAAGCTTGACGCGCTGGGCTACGAAGGCGACTACAGCTTCGAGGTGTTCAACGACGACTACCAGCAGATGCCGCTGCCGATGGTGGCCGAGCGCGCGCGCCGCTCGGCGCTGTGGCTGGCCGAGGACGTGATGCGCCGGTCGATGCCGCTGCCCAATCAGATGCGCCTGAAGCCAACGCGCGCCTGAGTTCAGCCCCGCCGCACCCGCACGCCCAGCCCGCCGCACAGCGCAATGAGCGCAATGCCTGCCATCGACCAGGCATCGGGCGTGTGGCCGAAGACCCACCAGCCGGCCAGCGTGGCGAAAGCGATCTGCGCGTACATGTAAGGCGTGAGGCGCGAAGCCGGAGCATGGTGGTAGGCCTGGATCAGCAGGTAGTGGCCGATCGAGCCGAACACGCCCATCAATCCCGCGAGCACCCAGAGCCGCCAGTCGGCCATGGGCGCCCAGGCCCAGGGCAACGCCAGCGAACAGCAGACCAGCCCGAGCAGCCCGGTGTAGAAGTGCATGGTGCCCGGGTCTTCGGTGCGCACCATGCGGCTGGTGACGATCTGGTAGGCGGCGTTCACCAGCACCAGCAACAGCGGCATCAGCATCGCGCCATGGAAGTCGCTGCCTTTGGGCCGGATGACGATCAGCGCGCCGACCAGGCCCCCCGCCACCAGGGTCCATGACAGGGCGGACACGCGTTCGCGCAGCATCAGCGCGGCCAGCAGGGTGACCACCAGGGGCACCAGCATCATGATGGCGGTGAACTCGCCCACCGGCACATGGCGCAGGCTGATGAAGGCCGCCACGCTGGAGCCCACCATCAGCACGCCGCGCCCGAGGTGCCAGCCCGGCGCCCGTGTGTGCAGCAGGCTGCCCCTGCGCTGCGGCATCAGCAGGGCCGTGGTCATCACGGTCTGGGTGAGGTAGCGCAGCCAGACCGCCATGACCACGGGCACGACCGGGCCGACAAACTGCGATGTGGTGTCGAGCAAGGCAAAGCACAGCGTGGCGCCGATCACCAGGGCGATGCCCAGGACGGAGTGCTGTGTGGCAGCCTGGTCGCTCACGCCGGCTCAGTAGCTCAGCCGCGCCACCGAGCGCAGCACCTCGGCGGTGGTGCTGGGCAGGCCGAAGAATTCGAGGTACGCGGGGATCTGTTCAAACAGCATGTCCGAACCCACCTGCACCTGGCAGCCCCGCGCGCGGGCCGCCGCGAGAAAGGCCGTGGTTTCGGTGCGCATGACCACCTCGCCCACGAAGGTGTGCGGTTGCAGGCGCGTGACATCGAGTGGCAGCGGGTCGCCTTCGTTCATGCCCATCGGCGTCGCATTCACCACGAGGTCAAAGCCGGCCGGGTCGTTGCTGCCAGTGCTCACGGTGATGGCCGGGTGATGGTCGCGGATGCGCTGGCCCAGGGTCTCGGCGGACGCGGTGTTGACGTCGAAGAGGCTGATGGCCGCCACGCCCGCACCAGCCAGCGAGGCCGCAATGGCGCAACCCACGCCGCCGCTGCCCACCACCAGCACGCGCGCGCCGGTCAGGTTCAGGCCCTTGCGCTGGACCCCGCGCACGAAGCCGGCGCCGTCGAACTGGTCACCGACCAGGCGCCCGTCGGGCAAGCGCTTTACCGCGTTGCAGGCACCGGCCACTCTCACGGTGGGCGTGACATCGTCGAGCAACCCGACCGTGACCACCTTGTGCGGCATGGTGATGAGCGCGCCGCGGATGTTGGTGAGCGTGAAGACCGACCTGAGGAAGGCCGGGTAGTCGGGCGTCTGGCAGCCCATGGGCACCACGACCACGTTGACACCCGCCTGCTCGAAGTACGGGTTGTAGATCATGGGCGACTTGAAGCTGTGCGTCGGGTAGCCGATGTGGGCGATGAGCTCGGTGGTGCCGTTGATCATGGTGGTGCGGGTTCGAGGCGCAAACGCGTCAGCCTTTTTGTGCTCGTGCGTGGTTCACCGCGGTGCGCAGGCCCAGCAGGTAACTGTCGACGCCGAAACCGGCGACCTGGCCCTGAACGATGTCGGCCAGCACCGAGTGGTGGCGGAACGCCTCGCGCGCGTGGATGTTGGACATGTGCACCTCCACGATCGGGCAGGTCAGGATGCTCAGCGCATCACGAATGCCGTAGCTGTAGTGGGTCCACGCGCCCGCGTTGATCAGCACCGCGTCCACCTTGTCATGGTGGGCCTGGTGGATGCGTTCGCACAGGGCGCCTTCAAAGTTGGTCTGAAAGTTCTCCACCGCCACGCCCAGTTCCTTTCCCAGTACACCGAGCTGGTCGTTGATCTGGTCGAGCGTGACCGTGCCGTACTGCTTGGGGTCGCGCTTGCCGAACATGTTGAGGTTGATGCCGTGCAGGACGAGAACTTTCATCTTTTCTCCAGGGTGTTGAGAGGACGCGCGGACCGCCAGGCCAATGGGCGACACGACCGCGCGCAGTGCCGATTATTTGCTGCGCACCTTGGTCAGCTCGGCCTGCAGGCTCTGCATGGTTTCCTGGCCCACGGCCACCGAGTACTTGGCGATCACCGGGCGCATGCGGTCACGCAGCCTTTCGGTTTCGGCCGGCGAGAGTTCGCTCACCTGCATGCCGCCCTTTTTCATGTTGTCCAGCGCGGCGGCCACCTGGCCGCGTGCCTGCTCGCGCTGGTACTTGGCGGCTTCCACCGCCGCGTCGGCAATGATTTTCTTTTGCGCAGCGTCCAGGGTGTCCCAGAACTTCTTGCTGATGACCACGGACTGCGGGTTGTACTGGTGGTTGCTCAACACCACGTGCTTCTGCACCTCGTAGAACTTGTTGGCATTGATCACCGTGATCGGGTTTTCCTGGCCGTCGATGGCCTTCTGCTCCAGCGCGGCGTACACCTCGGGGAAGGGCAGGGGCGTGGGGTTGGCGCCCAGGGCCTTCACCCAGTCCACGTTGATCGGGTTGGGGATCACGCGCAGCTTGAGGCCTTCCAGATCTTCGAGCTTGGTGATGGGACGCTTGCTGTTGGTGATGTTGCGAAAGCCCAGTTCAAAGTACGCCAGGCCGATCAGGCCCTTGTCCTGCAGCTTGTCGTGCAGCTTCTTGCCGAACGGGCCGTCGACCACGGCGTCGGCTTCCTTGGAGTTCGCGAACATGAAGGGGAAGTCGTAGATCGCGAATTCCTTCACCTGGCTGGCGAAGATGCCCGAGTTCATCGAGGCCATTTCCAGCGTGCCGCCCTGAATGGCCGAGACGTTGGCCTGGTCGCTGCCCAGCGTGCCGCCGGGGAACAGGTTGACCTTGATCTTGCCGCCCGACTTGGCCGCCACGATCTCGGCAAATTTTTCCAGACCCATCACGATCGGGTGACCCTTGGGGTTCTGGGTCGCGAACTTGATGGTCTTGTCCTGGGCGTGGACAGTGCCGAAAGCGGTCACTCCGAGGGCGGCGACGAGGGTTTTGAGCATCAGGCGTTTCATGTTGTCTCCAAAGAACAGGGTGGCAGTGCGCTGGGCGTGAACCAAAGCCTGTGGCGCACCACGCACAGGCCGTGTGTGAAACAGAGGACTCAGCCCGCCAGCCAGCGGGCGGGGACCATGACGATCTGGGGGAACAGCACCATCAGGAACATCAGCGCGAACTGGGCCAGCATGAAGGGCCACACGCCCTTGGTGACGTCGTCCATGCTGATCTTGCCGACGCCGGCCACGGTGTTGAGCACGGTGCCCACCGGTGGCGTGATCAGGCCGATCGCGTTGTTCATGATGAAGAGCACACCGAAATAGACCGGGTCGATGCCTGCGGCCTTGACGATGGGCATCAGCACCGGCGTGAGGATCAGGATGGTGGGTGTCATGTCCATGGCCGTGCCGACCACGATCACCAGCACCATGATGGCGGCCATGAGCAAGCGCGGGTGTTCGAGCAGCGGCTCCAGCAAGGACACCAGCTGGTCGGGCAACTGCGCCACGGTGATCAGCCAGGCCGAGACCATGGCGGCGGCCACCAGGAACATGATCACGGCGGTGGTCTTGGCTGCGGCCAGGAACAATCCGAACAACTGGTTGAGGCGCAGCTCACGGTAGACGAACACCGAGATCACCAGCGCGTACACCGCCGCCACCACGGCCGCTTCGGTGGGCGTGAACACACCGAACTTCAGGCCCACCACCACGATCACCGGCAATCCCAGGGCGAACAGCGCGTCCTTCAGCGCCGCGAAGATCTCGCCCCGGTTCTTGCGTCCGGGCGGGGTCACCATTTCCTTGCGTGCCACGTACCACCAGGTGAAGCACAGCGCCATACCCAGCAGCAGACCCGGTGCGATGCCGGCCAGGAACAGCTTGGAGATCGACACGTTGGCAGCCACGCCGAAGATCACGAATCCGATGCTGGGCGGGATGATGGGCGCGATGATGCTGGCCGAGGCCAGCAGGCCAGCAGAGCGGGCCTTGTCGTGCCCGGCGTGCACCATCATCGGTAGCAGCAATGCCGAGAGTGCCGCCGCGTCGGCCACCGCAGACCCCGACAGCGCGGCCATGAAAACGGCGGCCATGATGCCGACATAGCCCAGGCCGCCGCGCACATGGCCCACCAGCGCCATCGCAAAGTTCACGATGCGGCGCGACAGGCCCCCCGCGTTCATGATTTCGCCAGCCAGCATGAAGAAGGGCACGGCCAGCAAGGGAAAGCTGTTGGAGCCTTCGATCAGGTTCTGCGCCAGGATCTGCGCGTCGAACATGCCCAGGTGCCACATGAGCGCGGCCCCGCTGAGCATCAGCGAGAAGGAAATGGGGATGCCGATGGCCATGGCGGCCAGCAAGGAACCCAGGAAGATGGCAATGGTCATGTCGTGCCTGCCTTGGGGTCAGGGATGGGGATTGCCGTGCGGCATGTCTTCCGACTCGCGAATGCCGATGAGCTCGCTCTCGGACATGTGGCCCGCGAGCAGGCGCCACAGGTGCAGCAGCAGGATGGGTGCGGCCAGCACCGCGAAGACCAGGCCGCTGGCGTAGAAGTAGCCCATGGAGGTTTCCATCACCGCGCTGGTGGAGTCCCAGTTGATCTTTGTCTGCTCCCAGGCACCCTGGAAGATCAACCAGCACACAAAGAGCATGAGCATCAGGCTGACCGCGAGGCAGAGCTTGCGCCCGGCCACCGGCAGGCGGGAGATCAGCGAATCGGTGCCGAGGTGGGCGCGTTCATTGAGGGCCACCACGCCGCCGAGGAAGGTCATCCAGACGAACAGCCAGCGCGAGAGCTCTTCCGACAGGGTGATGCCGGAGTTGAAGCCGTAGCGCATGACCACATTGCCAAACACCATCACCACCATCAGGGCGAGGAACAGCACCATCAACCAGGACAGGGCCTGACAGTACTTGTCGATGAGGGTCTGGATCACGCGCGTCTCCTGGATCGTTTGAGTCAGTAATGTACGAACTGGTTAGTTTTTAAAGATCGGTATTTACCCTAGGTTCGCCAGCCGGCCGTCGGGTCGTGAAACGGGGCCCCGGGTGCGGGGGAGGGGTCAGGCGCGAACGAAGCGCAACACCATTTCGGTGATGCTGGCGCGCCGCTGGGCAGCGACCTTCGGGTCGGTCAGATCGCGCTTGAAGATCAGGCCGAAGGTGTGGCGGTTGGAGACGTTGAAGAAGGTCAGCGCCGAGATGGAAGCGTGGATGTCGATCGGATCCAATCCCGGGCGAAAGTCGCCCGCAGCCACACCGCGTTCGTACAGCTCGCGGATCGACGATATGGCCGGTACGTTGAGTTGCTGGATGCTCTGGCTTTGCGCCAGAAATTGCCCGCGGTTCATGTTTTCCGAGATCACGAGGCGGATGTAGTTCTCGTGGCTGACGTGGTGGTCGAAGGTGAACTCGACCAGCCGACGCAGGGCAGCCACAGGCGCCAGATTCTCCAGGTGCTGCTGGCTTTCGATTTCGCGCATGCGCCGATAGGACTCTTCGAGAGCGGCCAGATACAGGCCTTCCTTGCTCTCGAAATAGTAGTAAATCATGCGCTTGCTGGTCTGCGTGGCGGCCGCGATTTCGTCGATGCGCGCGCCCGCCAGGCCCTTTTCCGCGAACTCGGCCATGGCCACTTCCAGGATGTTGGCCATGGTCCGCTCCGGGTCGTTGGTGCGGGTGGTCTCCTTGGGCGGTGCGGCCTTGCGGGCACCGCGTCGCGTGGAATGTACCGTTTCGTTCATTTCCGCAGTATAGGGTCGCAGGCGGCATAACCTGCGTACCGCGCTCAGGGCACCGGGTCTTGCACACCACCGCGGCGCAACGGATTGAACCCCGTGACCAGCGCCGTGGCCAGCAGCACCAGCGCGCCGCCGGCAAAGATGCCGGGCGACAAGGCCTCGCCCAGAAACAGGTGGCCCCAGGTCACACCGAAAACAGGAATGAGGAAGGCCGGGCTCATGGCCGCCACCGGCGTCACATGGCGAATGATGCGCAGGTGTGCCCAGTAGGCCAGGCCCGAGGTGACCACCCCCATGACGAACAGGGCACCGAGTGCGGCCGGCGTGAACCGCGCCTCGGGCCAGGCCCAGAGCGCACCGGGGAACACCAGCACCATGGCCCCGAGGTGGATGCCGGCGGCAATGGCCAGTGGCTGCATGCGGGTGGTGGCGCGCTTCATGAGCGGTGTGGAGCAGCCGTAGCAGGCGGCCGCGAGGATGCAGGCCAGTGCCGCCGCGATGGTGCCCGCGTCGGGTTGCACTGGACCCAGCCGCACGATGAGGCCCACACCGATGAAACCGCACAGGCAGCCCAGCAGCTTGCGCGCGGTGAGCGTGTCTTCCTTGAACCACGCAGACGCCAGCGTGCCGAACAACACCGCCGTGGTGTTGAGCAGGGCGCTGTAGCCGGCCGGCAGGCGCAGCGCTGCCCAGGCGTAGAGCAGGAAGGGCGCGGCCACCGACAGCGCGCCCAGCAGCAAGAGCTCGCGCCAGTGTTCCCACGGCCAGCCTTGCTTGAGGCCTCGCATGATGAAGGCCAGCGTGAGTCCGGCCAGCGCCACGCGGCAACCGGCCAACACCATGGGCCCGATCACGGGGCTGGCGATGCGGATGAACAGGAAGGACGCGCCCCAGAGCGCGGACAGGCCCACGAGCTGGGCGAAGTGGCGGGTTTTCACCGATCGATTGTGCGGTGCGGTGAAGGGAGGACCGCTTCGCCAGCTGTCGCGGGCAGGACTCGAGGGTCGATCAGGCGGCTAAGGCCTTGCGCGCCAGGCCTTCGATGGCCAGCCGGTAGCCGTCGGTGCCGAAGCCCACCACGATGCCGGCGGCGGCCGGCGACAGGTAGGAGTGGTGGCGGAAGGCCTCGCGGGCATGCACGTTGGAGATGTGCACCTCGATCACCGGCAGCGGTTTGACGCCGCTGATGGCGTCGAACAAGGCCACCGAGGTGTGGGTGAATGCGCCGGCGTTGAACACCACGCCAGCGAGTTCACCGGCCTTGAAACGACGGCCCGCGTCCTGGACCTTGTCGATCAGCGCACCTTCGTGGTTGCTCTGAAAACATTCAACGGCAAAGCCCAGGCGCTGCCCATGGGCCATGCATTCTTTTTCCACATCGGCCAGCGTGGTCGCGCCGTAGAGCTCGGGCTCGCGTGTGCCGAGCAGGTTGAGGTTGGGGCCGTTGAGGATGAGCAAGGTCTGCATGGTGGCGTGTTTGGCTGGGGGGGGCGTGGAAAGTATAGGTGGCAGGGCGCGCCCCGCTGGACTGTGCGTCGAGGGTTTGCCCCATGTCGGTCACTTTGACAGGCGCGCCCTGCCGTGGCCGTGGTCACGTGTCAGACCGATGATTCATTGGGCTTTCCTGGACTCGGTGTGAATCTTGCAAATGGCGCGGCGGGTTCGGCGAGTTTCGCCGGGCTTCACGCAGACAGGCCGCGACCGCGGCACATTCCAACAAGATCCCAGGAGACATTTCCATGAGCTTTCAGCGCATCCGGTCTTTCTTGCGCGCCGCGCTGCTACCCACGTTGGCCGCTGCATCGATGGCGGCACACGCAGGGCCGTTCAGCAGCGTTTTCTTTTTCGGTGACAGCTTGTCGGACACCGGCAACCTCAGCATCGCGACCGGGGGTGCATTGCCCGGTACGGCGCAGCCCTATGCGTCCGGGCGGTACTCCGATGGCCCGCTGTGGGTGGAGACTTTCGCCGCCGGGCTGGGGCTGGCGGGCCAGGCCAACCCGTATTCGGTGGGGGGCAATAATTTCGCGTTCGCCGGTGCCCGCACTGGCGCTGCTGGCAGCCCACCGGGTGTGCTTGCGCAGGCAGTCGGCATTTGGGGCGCCAGTTTTGTGGCCGACCCCAACGCCCTGTATGTGGTGGTGGGCGGCGGCAACGACATGCGGGATGCACGCCTGATCTCCACCGGGGACCCGGCGCTCGACGCGACTGCCCGCCAAGCCGCAGCGCTCGCCGCGTTCAACAACCTGGCCACCACCATCGGCTATCTCGCGGCCTCCGGTGCCCGCAACGTGCTCATTTCCACGTTGCCCGACCTGGGTGCCACGCCGGAAGCGGCCTTTTTGAATCTGCAGGCAGCGTCCACCGACGCCACCAACCGTTTCAATGCGTTGGTGCCCTTGCTGCTGTCGGCCTATGCCGGTGTCAATGTCGAACTGCTCGACATGGCGGCGATCGCCGCAGACGTTCGCCTCCATCCGGATGAATTCGGCGTGACCAACGTGGCCTTTCCTTGCGGCGGTTTCGCCGGCAGCCAGGGTGCGAGCTGCGCCACCTCGCTGTTCTCGGATGCCCTGCACCCTTCCGCGTATGCCCACCGCCTGATCGGCGAAGCCGCGCTGGCTGTTTATGGCGTTCCCGTGCCGGGCACGCTGGCGCTCATGGCGCTGGCCTTGCTGTTGCTGGTGGCCGTTCAGCGCAGCCGCATGGCCTCTGGCCGCGTGATGGTCGCGGTGCTCAAACCAGCGGCACCGTGAGCTGCTGAATCACCGCCGAGGTGTCGGGCCGCACACCGCGCCACCAGGCAAAGGCCTCGGCGGCCTGCTCGACCAGCATGCCCACGCCGTCGGCCACCCGGCTCGCGCCGGCGGCCTGGGCTTGCTTCAGGAAAGGCGTGAGGCCCTTGCCGTAGACCATCTCGTAGGCGATGGCACCCGGCGCGAACAGACCCTCGGGCAAAGGCAGCGCTTCCTGCGTGAGACCGGTGGAGGTGGCGTTGATCACCACATCGAAACTCTGGCCTTGGAGGTCGTCGTAGCCGCCCGACTGCAGTTGGGCGTGTGCCGCAAAGTCGCGCTTGAGCGCGTGGGCCTTGTCGGCTGTGCGGTTGGCCACCGCCATGAGTGCGGGTCCTTCGGCCGCGATCGGCAGCAGCGCACCGCGCGTGGCACCGCCCGCACCCAGCAGCAGCACCCGTTTGCCAGCCAGCGGGCAGCCCAGGTTGCGCTGCAGGTCGTTGACCAGACCCACGCCGTCGAAGTTGTCGGCCAGGATCCGGTCGCCTTCGAACCTGAGGCAGTTGGCCGCACCCGCCAGCCGGGCGCGCTCGCTGGGCTCGGTGGCGATTTCAAACGCCTGCAGCTTGAAGGGCAGGCTCACGTTGAGCCCGCGGCCGCCACCGGCGCGAAAGCCCAGCACGGTCTCAACGAAACCGTCCAGCGGTGTTTCGATGGCGGTGTAGCCGATGTCCTGCCCGGTGGCCTGTGCGAAAAGGCTGTGGATCAGGGGCGACTTGCTGTGGCCAATGGGGTTGCCGAGAACGGCGTAGCGGTCGGTCATGGGTTTGCGGTGGTGTGGGGTGCGCCGAAGGATGAGCGGCGATTGTGGCGCAAGCCCCTGCGCCTTTTGCGGTCAAGGGGCACGGCCTAACATCGCTGCCATGACCACATCCCTCAAGATCGATTTTGTGTCCGACGTGTCCTGCCCCTGGTGCGCCGTCGGGCTGGGCGCGCTCGAAGAAGCGCTGGGCAAGTTGCAGGGCGAGGTGTCGGCCGAGCTGCACTTTCAGCCATTTGAACTCAACCCGAAGATGCCTGCCGAAGGCCAGGACATCGGCGAGCACTTGACGCAGAAGTACGGCTCCACCGCAGCGCAGCAGGTGCAGATCCGCGACACCATCCGCGCGCGTGGCGCCGAGGTGGGTTTTGTCTTCAACCCGGAGGGCCGCGGCCGCATCTGGAACACCTTCGATGCGCACCGCCTGCTGCACTGGGCCGAACATGAAGGCGCACCGGGACAACAACACGCGCTGAAGAAAGCCCTGCTCGCGGCCTGCCACACACGCTCGGAGGCCATGGGTGACCACGCCGTGTTGATGGCTTGCGTGCGCGAGGTGGGGCTGGACGAGGTCCGTGCGCAAGCCATTCTGGCGAGCGACGAGTTTGCGCAGGCGGTGCGTGAGCGCGAGGGCTTCTACACCAGCGTGGGCATCCACTCGGTGCCGGCGGTGATCGTCAACGACCGGCACCTGATCTCGGGCGGCCAGCCGGCGGCGGTGTTCGAGCAGGCGCTGAGGCAGATTGCTTCGGAAATGGTTTGATGGGGCGGGGAGCCCTCACCCCCGCCCTCTCCTGCAGGGAGAGGGAGTGAAGGCTCATCAGGCGGGCTGGGTGAGCGCCTTGGCGATGCGGTTTCTGCCCACGGTGGGCTTGGGCACCTTGCCCGGCAAGTGGCTGAACCAGGCGCGCACGTCTTCGTCCAGTCCGATGCCGTGCATGTAGTTGTAGATCGCCTTGCGCAGGCCCACACCCAGTGCGTCGTGGTCCACGCCGCTGGGGTCGATGAAGCCGATGTCGTTCTTGGCGAACGTGACCGGCGGCAGCGGGATCAGCTCGATGCCGTAGGCGGCCGGATCCAGGCCCACGGGTGAGTGCACGGTGCACGAGAAGCGGTGGAAGAAGCCGCTCTGGATGCAGCCGTTTTCGAACAGCTGGCGCACGTATTCGAGCGCGTCCACCGTGTCCTGCACCGTCTGCGTGGGAAAGCCGTACATGAGGTAGGCGTGCACCAGAATGCCGGCGTCCGAGAACCCTTTGGTGACGCGCGCCACCTGTTCGACCGTCACGCCCTTTTTCATGAGCGTGAGCAGCCGGTCGGAGGCCACTTCGAGCCCGCCGCTCATGGCGATGCAGCCGCTGTCGGCGAGCAACTGGCAGAGCTCGGGCGTGAAGGTTTTTTCAAACCGGATGTTGCCCCACCAGGAGATGGGCAACTGGCGGCGGATGAGTTCGTCGGCCAGCGCTTTCAAGGCCTTGGGCGGTGCTGCTTCGTCCACGAAGTGGAAGCCGGTCTGGCCGGTCTCGTTCACGATGGCTTCGATGCGGTCGGCGAGTGTGGCAGCTGATGCGGTTTCGTAGCGGCTGATGTAGTCCAGGCTCACGTCGCAGAAGCTGCACTTCTTCCAGTAGCAGCCGTGCGCCACGGTGAGCTTGTTCCAGCGCCCGTCGCTCCAGAGCCGGTGCATGGGGTTGAGCATGTCGAGCAGGCTCAGGTAGCGCTCCAGCGGCAGGCCGTCCCAGGTGGGGGTGCCGACCTCTTCAAACGGCACTTCGGGCTCGACGAAGTTGATGTAGCGAACCACGGCTTCCGCATCCACTCCCTCTCCCTCTGGGAGAGGGCCGGGGTGAGGGCTCTCCCGAACGAAGGTCCTCACCAGGCGCTGCTTCGACCGCTTGCGCTGCAGGTACTCCATGAGCGCCAGCAAGGGCCGCTCGCCCGAATCCAGCGTCACGAAATCCACAAAGTCGAACACCCGCGGCTCGGCCAGTTCGCGCAGCTCGGTGTTGACGAAGCCGCCGCCCAGCGCAATCGTGATGTGCGGGTTCTGCGCCTTGATGGTCTGTGCGATGCGCAGCGCGGCGTACAGCGCGCCGGGGAAGGGCACGGAGAGCAGCACGAGGTCGGGCTTGTGCTGCGACAAGGTGGCCAGCGTGAGCGTGTGCAGGATCTCGTCGACCAGCGTGAACGGCGCGGCAAGTGCGGCGGCCATGGGCTCGAAGGTGGGCTGGCTGCTGGCCAATGACTCGGCATAGCGCACGAAGGCAAAACGTTCGTCGACCGCGTCGCGCAGCACGTCGGCGAGGTCGTTGAGGTAGAGCGTGGCGATGTGGCGCGCCTTGTCCTGCACGCCCAGCGCGCCAAAGGCCCAGGCCAGCGGGTCGCCGCCTTCTTCGCTGAGCGCGGCGTCCACGTAGACCTCCAGCGCGGCAAAGCGCGGGCCTTCGGGGAGCAGCTCGCGCGCGGCGATGCGGTGCGCCAGGGTCGAGTCTCGGCCTTGCAGAAAGGCGATCACGAGGCCGATGGTGGCGCGGTAGCGGGCAAACTGGTCGAGGAAGGCGTGCACGCTGGCTGTACGCTGGGCTTCAGGTTGCGCCAGTGCGTGGCTGCGCACGGACTCCAGCCCGGCCGGTGAAAACAGCTTGAGCACCAGCGCCAGCGCCAGATCGGCCTGCACCGCGTCGACCCCGCGCGAGCGCAGGAAGCCGGTGATGTAGGCGGTGGAGGGGTAGGGCGTGTTGAGCTGCGTCATCGGGGGGATGAGGCTCAGCACGCGCAGGGCTGGGGTGGTCATGGTGTCGCTTCGGGGGGTTCCCGATTGTGAGGCTTGGGACCGCTCCAGCCGACCTCACCCACCCGATGGGCGGGCGAGGACCCGGAAATCAGACCGGGTATTCAGACAGGGGCACGCAACTGCAGAACAGGTTGCGATCCCCATACACGTTGTCCACACGCCCCACCGGCGGCCAGTACTTGGCGTGCGCCCGGGTCGAGGTGCTCGCCGCACCCACGTCGCGCGCATAGGGGTGTGACCAGTCGGCCGTCATGAGGCTCGCCGCCGTGTGCGGCGCGTTCTTCAGCGGGTTGTCGTCCTGCGGCCAGGCGCCGGCTTCCACGAGGCGGATCTCTTCGCGGATCGCGATCATCGCGTCGATGAAGCGGTCCAGCTCCTCCAGCGTCTCGCTCTCCGTGGGTTCCACCATCAGCGTGTTGGCCACCGGGAAGGACAGCGTGGGCGCGTGGAAACCGTAGTCCATCAGGCGCTTGGCCACGTCCTCGGCCATCACGCCACTGGTGTCCTTGAAGTGGCGCAGGTCCAGGATGCATTCATGCGCCACATGCCCGTTGGCGCTGGCGTAGAGCGTGGGGTAGTGGGGTGCGAGGCGCTTGCTGATGTAGTTGGCCGCGAGGATGGCCGCTTCGGTCGCGTGCTTCAGGCCGTCGGCGCCCATCATGCGGATGTACATCCAGCTGATCGGCAGCACGGCCGCGTTGCCCAGCGGAGCCGCCGAGATGGCGCCCACGCCGTTCACCGGCAGGCCGCCCGTGGCATGCCCGGGCAGGAAGGGCACGAGGTCTTCGACCACGCACACCGGGCCCACGCCCGGGCCGCCACCGCCGTGGGGAATGCAGAAGGTCTTGTGCAGGTTGAGGTGGCTCACGTCGCCGCCGAACTCGCCGGGCGCGGCCACGCCGACCAGCGCGTTCATGTTGGCGCCGTCCACGTACACGCGCCCGCCGTGCCGGTGCACCAGCGCGCAGAGTTCCTTGACCGTGGTCTCGAACACGCCGTGCGTGCTGGGGTAGGTGATCATCACCGCCGCCAGGTTGGCGCTGTGCTGTTCGCACTTGGCCTGCAGGTCGGCCATGTCCACGTTGCCGTTCTCGTCGCACTTGGTGACCACGACCTGCATGCCCACCATCTGCGCGCTGGCCGGGTTGGTGCCGTGCGCGCTGCTGGGGATCAGGCAGATGTTGCGGTGGTGTTCGCCGCGCGAGGCGTGGTACGCCTGAATCACCAGCAGGCCGGCGTATTCGCCCTGCGAGCCGGCGTTGGGCTGCAGGCTGATGCCGGCGTAGCCCGTGGCCTGGCAGAGCCAGGCGCGCAGCTGTTCGTCGAGTTTCTTGTAGCCGAGCGACTGGCTGGCGGGCGCGAACGGGTGCACGTTGGCAAAGCCCGGCCAGGTGATGGGAATCATCTCGCTGGTGGCGTTGAGCTTCATGGTGCAAGAGCCCAGCGGGATCATGCTGCGGTCCAGCGCCAGGTCCTTGTCGGAGAGCGCGCGGATGTAGCGCAGCATGCCGGTCTCGGAATGGTGGCTGTGGAACACCGGGTGCGTGAGGTAGGCGCTGGTGCGGCGCAGCTCGGTGGGAATGCGCGGCTCGATGCCTTTTTCGAATTCGGCAAAACCGGGCAGGCTCTGGCCGTGCAGCGCGAACACGCCCCACAGTTTTTCGATGTCTTCGCGCGTGGTGGTCTCGTCCAGCGTGATGCCCACGTACTCGCCCCAGCTCAGGCGAAGGTTCATGCCGGCGTCCACCGCGCGCTGCAGCAGCGTGGCGGCGCGGTCACCGGCCTTGAAGGTGAGCGTGTCGAAGGCGCTCTCGCTGGTGGGCGTCCAGCCCAGTTGCTCCAGGCCCTGTGCCAGCACCGCCGTGTAGGCGGCCACGCGCTGCGCAATGCGCTTGAGTCCCGCGGGTCCGTGGTACACGGCGTACATGCTGGCCACCACCGCCGGCAGCACCTGCGCCGTGCAGATGTTGGACGTGGCCTTTTCGCGGCGGATGTGCTGCTCGCGCGTTTGCAGCGCAAGGCGGTAGGTGGGGTTGCCGTGGGCGTCCACGCTCACACCGACCAGACGGCCGGGCAGCGAGCGCTTGAACTCGTCGCGGCAGGCCATGAAGGCAGCGTGGGGTCCGCCCGCGCCCATGGGCATGCCGAAGCGCTGGGTGGTGCCCACCACGATGTCGGCGCCCCATTCGCCCGGCGGCGTGATGAGGGTGAGCGCCAGCAAATCGGCGGCGGCGATGAAGGCTGCGCCTTTGCCTTGCACCGTCTTCACATCGGCGGCCAGGTCTTCAATGCGGCCGCTGGTGCTCGGGTACTGCGCGAGCACGGCAAAGTAGCCGTCGTCGGCCAGCGCTGCGTTCCACTCGGCGGCCGAGTTGGCCACCAGCACCTGGATGCCCAGCGGCGCGGCACGCGTCTGCACCACCTCGATGGTTTGCGGGTGGCAGTCGCCCGCCACCACGATGGTGTTGCCCTTGCTTTTCACGGAGCGTTTGGCCAGCGTCATCGCCTCGGCGGCGGCGGTCGCTTCGTCGAGCATGGAGGCGTTGGCAATCGCCATGCCGGTGAGGTCGCACACCATGGTCTGGAAGTTGATCAGCGCTTCCATGCGCCCCTGCGAGATCTCGGCCTGGTAGGGCGTGTAGGCGGTGTACCAGGCGGGGTTCTCCAGCACGTTGCGCAGGATCACGCCCGGTGTGTGGGTGCCGTGGTAACCCTGCCCGATGAAGCTCTTGAGCAGCTGGTTCTGCTCGGCAATCGCCTTCAGCTCGACCAGTGCGGCGGCTTCGGTGATGGCCGGTGGCAGCTGCATGCCCTGGCTGCGCGCGATGCTGCGCGGCACGATGCCGTCGATCAGCGCGCGGCGCGAGGCCTCGCCGATGACCGAGAGCATCAGCGCTTCGTCGGCTTCGCCGATGCCGATGTGGCGGGCCACGAACTCGGACGGGTTCTCGAGTTCATCCAGGGGTTTGACAGACGGCATCAGCATGGAAAGGCTCCGGCGGAATGGTTCAGGCGTTGGATGAGAAGGCGGCGTAGGCGGTCTCGTCGAGCAGGGCGTCGACCTGTGCCGGGTCGGACAGCTTGACCTTGAAGAACCAGCCGCTCTTGAGCGGGTCGCTGTTGGCCAGCGAGGGGTCGGCGCGCAGGGCTTCGTTGACCTCGGTCACTTCACCGCTCACGGGCATGTACACGTCGGCCGCGGCCTTGACGGACTCGACAACGCCGGCCACGTCCTTCTGCGCAAAGCTCTTGCCCACCTCGGGCAGGTCGACAAACACCACGTCGCCCAGCGCGTCCTGCGCATGCACGGTGATGCCGACGGTGGCGATGTCGCCGTCAACGCTGATCCATTCGTGGTCTTCGGTGTACTTGGTGGTCATGGGAAAGCTCCTGAAAAAAGAAGAGGGACAGGGATTCAACCGCGGAAGTAGCGGTTGGGCACAAAGGGCATGGCGCTGACTTCCATGGGCACCGGCTTGCCGCGCACCATGGCGTGCAGGCGCGTGCCCAAGGCCGCGTGTGCGGGGCTCACATAGCCCATGGCCACGGGCTTGTCGGCGCTGGGGCCGAGCAGGCCGCTGGTGACTTCGCCGATGGTCTCGCCGCCGGGGGTTTGCAGCGCGGTGTGGTCACGCACGGGAACACGTTCGAGCGCGATCAAACCGACACGCTTGCGTTGCAACGGCTCGGTGCCATCGAGCTGCGCGAGCACACGCGCCGCACCCGGAAAGCCGCCCGCTCGCGCGCCACCGGTGCGACGCACTTTCTGCATCGCCCAGTTGAGCGCGGCTTCCACCGGCGTGGTGGTGGTGTCGATGTCGTTGCCGTAGAGGCACAGGCCGGCTTCCAGGCGCAGCGAGTTGCGGGCGCCCAGACCCACCGGTTTCACCTCGGGCTCGGCCAGCAGGGCGCGGGCGAAGGCCTCGGCGCTCGCAGCCGGCACCGAGATCTCGAAGCCGTCTTCGCCGGTGTAGCCGCTGCGGGTGATGAAGAGGTCGGCGCCTTGCCAGTTGAAGGCGCCGCCGGTCATGAAGACCAGCTTGTCCACGCCGGGCACGAGCCGCTGAAGCGCCGTCACAGCTTGTGGGCCTTGCAGGGCAAGCAGGCCGCGATCGAACTGGGGCTCGACGGTGCAGCGGCTGCCGATGCGCTCGATGATGTGGGCCAGGTCGCCGTGTTTGCAGGCACCGTTGACGATCACGAAGAGGTCGGTGCCCCGGTTCACGAACATCAGGTCGTCGATGATGCCGCCGACGTCGTTGAGCAGCAGGCCGTAGCGCTGCTTGCCCACGGCCAGATCGATCACGTCCACCGGCATCAGCGACTCGAAGGCCGCGGCAGCATCCGCGCCCACCAGCCTCAGCTGGCCCATGTGCGAGACATCGAACAGGCCGGCGGCTGCGCGGGTGTGGTGGTGTTCAGCCATCAGGCCGGCGGGGTACTGCACCGGCATGCTGTAGCCGGCAAACGGCACCATGCGGGCGCCGAGTTCGGTGTGCAGGGCGTGCAACGGGGTCTTGAGGAGATCGGTGTCGGACACGGAGGGCTCGCAGGCAAAAGGGGCAGGCCCCAAGGGGGCGGAACACGGTTCATCCGTGCGCTGCCCCACTGTCCGCTTTACCTGAGAGATTCACGCGGGCGATGCCGCGTTTGCTCCTTCGGTGGATCGCCTCGATGAGCGATCTCTCTCCAGGGGGGTACACCGGCCTCGCGACCCGTGTTTGCCAGTCCTTTTGCCTGAGCGTTCAGGGCCACATGGGTGACCTCCTGCGCCTTCGGCGGCCACCTCGGGGGCGGCGCTCTCCTGACCCGGCCGAGTGTAGCCGACGGCATCCTGAAAAGGGTTGCTCAGGTGCTTTCCAGGGTGGATTCGGGCAGCAGCTTGGCCAGGCGTTCGCTGATCGCGTCGGCCCGTGCCGCGCCCGCCATGCCCTCGATGGCCATGAGCATGTCGCGGCTCACCGCCAGCATGGCAGCCGCGTCACGCGCTTCGCGCAACGCGTCCCGGAACTGCGCAGCCATCTCCTTGTGGCGTGGAGCGAACATGCGCTCGCTGATGTCGAACAAAAACATGCGTGCGCTGGCCAGTGAACGCGGTCCCGAAAAGGCGTCAACCGAGGCTTTGGTGCCCGCCGGTTCCTGCGGTGATGGCGTTGCAGGCGCAGGTGGGGCCTCGTCAACGATGTAGCCCTGGGCCAGCAACTCGCGCACGATCCCGGCGCCCAGGCCTCCAAAGAGCGCCTGCAGCGAGGCCGTGGCCTTGCGACCGTCCGCCACCAGCAGCACGGCGCGCTCGCGCTGGCCCAGCGTGCGTTGGCCGGGTTGCAGCTCGGCGCGGCCTTTGTCGGTCTTGTTCAGCATGGTGTGGCAGCGTGTGATGGCAGAAGCCCGCACTGTGGTCAGGCCATGTGACGACGCGGTGAAACACAGACGTGAAAAAGCCGCCCGGAGGCGGCTTGTCGAAGGAATCCCGGAAGGCCGTGACTTCGCTCACATGCCCGCGTAGTTCGGTCCACCGCCCCCCTCGGGCGTGACCCACACGATGTTCTGCGTCGGATCCTTGATGTCGCAGGTCTTGCAGTGCACGCAGTTCTGCGCGTTGATCTGCAGGCGGTCGGTGTTGTCGTCGTTCTTCACGTACTCGTAGACGCCTGCCGGGCAGTAGCGGCTCTCGGGGCCGGCGTACTTGGCCAGGTTGATCTGCACCGGCACGCTGTTGTTCTTGAGCGTGAGGTGGGCCGGCTGGTTCTCTTCGTGGTTGGTGTTGGACACGAACACGCTGGAGAGCTTGTCGAAGGTGATCTTGCCGTCGGGCTTGGGGTACGTGATCTTCGGCATCTCGTCGGCCGGGCGCAGCTTCAGGTGGTCGGGTGTGGTGTTGTGCAGCGTCCAGGGCGGCGTCTTCACGCCCACCTTGGGCAGGAACCAGTGCTCCACACCGGTCATGAGCTTGCCCAGCAACGGGCTCTTCTTGAACCAGTTCTTGAAGTTGCGGTAGGTCCAGAGCTCCTCATGCAGCCAGCTTTTCTCGAAGCGCTCGGTGAATCCGGAAAGCTCGTCGCTCTGGCGGCCGGCGGTCACCGCTTCAAACGCGGCTTCGGCGCAGAGCATGCCGCTCTTGATGGCCGCGTGGCTGCCCTTGATGCGCGCGGCGTTCAGAAAGCCGGCGTTGCAGCCCACCATGGCGCCACCCGGAAACACCAGCTTGGGCAGGGCCTGTGGCGTGCCGTTGTTCAGCGCGCGCGCGCCGTAGCCCAGGCGCTTGCCGCCTTCGATGTGCGCGAGGATGCTGGGGTGCGTTTTCCAGCGCTGCATTTCTTCGAACGGCGACATCCAGGGGTTCTGGTAGTCCAGGCCGACCACCAGGCCCAGCGTGACCTTGTTGCCTTCGAGGTGGTAGAGGAAACCACCGCCGAAGGTGTCGGCGTCCATGGGCCAGCCGGCGGTGTGCACCACCAGGCCGGGCTTGGCCTTCTCGGCCGGGATTTCCCACAGCTCCTTGATGCCGATGGCAAACGTCTGCGCGTCCTTGCCCTCGGTGAGCTTGTATTTGGCGATGAGCTGTTTGCCCAGGTGACCGCGCGCGCCTTCGGCAAACACGGTGTACTTGGCGTGCAGCTCCATGCCGAGCTGGAAGTGGCCGGTGGGCTCGCCGTCCTTGCCCAGGCCCAGGTGGCCGGTGGCCACACCCTTGACGGAGCCGTCCTCGTTGTAGAGCACTTCGGCCGCGGTGAAGCCCGGGAAGATTTCCACACCCAGGGCTTCGGCCTGCTCGCCCAGCCACTTGGTGACCGCGCCCAGGCTGATCACATAACAACCGTCGTTGTGGAAGTTGCGCGGCATCAGCCAGTCGGGCGTGCGGGTGGCGCCGGTCTCGGTGAGCACCAGCAAGTCATCGCCCGTCACGGGCTGGTGCAACGGGGCGCCACGTTCTTTCCAGTCGGGGAACAGTTCGGTGATGGCGATCGGGTCCATCACCGCGCCACTCAGAATGTGCGCGCCGGGCTCAGAGCCTTTTTCCAGCACACACACATTGATCTCGCTGCCCTTCTCGGTGGCCAGCTGCTTGAGGCGGATGGCGGTGGACAGGCCTGCGGGGCCGCCACCGACCACGACCACGTCGTATTCCATGGCTTCGCGGGGGCCGAACTGGGCCAGCAATTCATCGTGGGTCATCGGGGGGTCTCGCTGATAATGATTTTCAAGAAGGCGCAGAGTGTGCCTTGCGTGTCACTCGACAGACAGCATTTTATGCGGCACCCGCAAAAAATCGAACGGTCGTACTAATTTCTACTGAGGACTTGCATCGTGGCATACAGCATGGACTTGTCGGGCCGCGTGGCCTTGATCACCGGGGCATCGGGCGGGCTGGGCGAACAGTTCGCCAAAACCCTGGCCAAAGCCGGCGCGGCCGTGGTGCTCGCCAGCCGCCGCACCGACCGCCTCATGGCCCTGCGCGCACACATCGAAGCCGAAGGCGGCGACGCCCACGTGGTGGCCATGGACGTGACCGACCAGGCCTCCATCAAGGCCGCGGTGGCACACGCCGAAACGGAGGTCGGCGCGATCGACATCCTCGTCAACAATTCCGGCGTGAGCACCACGCAGCGTCTGCAGGACGTGAGCGAGGAAGACTACGACTTCATCTTCAACACCAACACCAAGGGTGCTTTTTTCGTGGCGCAAGAGGTGGGCAAGCGCATGCTGGCTCGTGCCAAGGGTGCGGCGCCCGGTACCTATGTGGGTGGGCGCATCGTCAACATCGCGTCCATGGCCGGCCTGAAGGTGCTGCCGCAGATCGGCGTGTACTGCATGAGCAAGGCGGCGGTGGTGCAGATGACCAAGGCCATGGCGGTGGAGTGGGGCAAGTACGGCATCAACGTGAACGCGATCTGCCCGGGCTACATCGACACCGAGATCAACCACCACCACTGGCAGACCGAACAGGGCCAGAAGCTCATCGGCATGTTGCCGCGCAAGCGGGTGGGTGTGCCGACCGATCTGGACGCGGTGCTGGTGATGCTGTGCTCGAACGAGAGCCATTTCATCAACGGCGCGGTGATCGCCGCCGACGACGGTTTCGGAGCCTGAATGACCACTGCGGTGCTGGGCCGGCCTTCGGGCTGGCCGCCGGGCATGGTCACCGGCATCTTCGCGGGCCTGGGTGCCGGCGCGTTCTGGGGCACGACCTTCATCGCGCCCCTGATTGCACCCGGTTTCAGCTCGATCGACCTCACCGTGGGGCGCTACCTCTCGTGTGGTTTGCTGTCGGTAGTTTTGTTGCTATGGGCCGCCCTTCGGGGTGACACGCAACGCCCCACGCTGGCCCAGGCGGGCGCGGCGCTCTGGCTCAGCCTGCTGGGCTACACCGGTTACTACCTGCTGCTGGTGCTGGCCATCCAGGCCGCGGGCGCGGCGCTGCCGGTGCTGATCATCGGCACCATTCCGTTGTGGATCATGTTGTTGGGCAAACCCAAAGGTTTGCGCTGGCGGTCGTTGGTGCCAGGCGTGTTGCTCACGGTGGCGGGCATGGCGCTGATGATGCAGGTGACGGCGCACGGGCAGGACGGAAGCGTGGGCACGAACCTGTGGCTCGGCATTCTTTACGCGGTGCTCGCCATGCTGTCTTGGACCGCGTTTGGCCTGCTCAATGCCCGCTGGCTGGCCAGACACCCCGAAGTCAATTCCACGGTCTGGGCCAATTGGCTCGGTCTTGCCGCGGGAGTGGGGGCGCTGGCCATCTGGGCGGTGGCCGGCACCGATCTGGCCACGCTGGTGTCGCGCCCGGGCTTCGGCACCTTTGTGGCGGTATGTGTGGTCACTGGCATCGGCGCAGCCTGGGTGGCCTCGGTGCTGTGGAACATGGCCAGCCGCCGGCTCAGCGCCAGTCTGGCAGGCCAACTCATCGTGAGCGAGACCGTGTTCGGACTCGTCTACAGCTTCGCCTGGGACGGCGCCTGGCCTGCTGCCTTGCAGTGGGCCGCGTGCGCGTTGTTCGTCCTCGGCATCATTGCTTCCATCAAGGCCCACCGATGAAGTTCGAGTTGCCCGCGCAGAAGAAAGAAGTGTTCTGCATGACCATCCCCATCCGCTGGGGCGACATGGATGCGATGGGGCATGTGAACAACACCACCTATTTCAGATACCTCGAGACGATCCGTATCGAGTGGATGCGCAGCATCGGCTGCCAACCCGACCCGCAGGGCGAGGGCCCGGTGATCGTCAATGCCTTCTGCACCTTCCACAAGCAGCTGGAGTTTCCCGGCGACGTGATCGCCACCATGTTTGCCAGCGATGTGGGGCGCAGCAGCTTCGAGACCTGGTGCACCTTGACGCGCAGCGACGACCCCGGGACGGTGTACGCCTCGGGCGGCGCGACCACCGTGTGGGTTGATTTTCCGAAGCAGAAGTCGGCGCCGATTCCCGACAGGCTGAGGTTGCGCCTGCAGGACTGAGTTCAGGCGGGCTTGGCCTTCGGCACCCGCCCCATCACATAAAACTCCGGGTTGGGCTGCATGTTGCTGAAGCTGGCCATGCGGTTGGACAGGCCGAAGAACGCGGTGATGGCGGCGATGTCCCAGATGTCTTCGTCGGAAAAACCGTGGGCGTGCAGCGGCGCGAAGTCGTCGTCGTTGACCTCGTGTGAATTCAGGCAGACCTTCATCGCGAAATCGAGCATGGCTTTCTGGCGCGGCGATATGTCCGCCTTGTGGTGATTCACCGCCACCTGATCGGCCACCAAGGGCTTCTTCTCGTAGATGCGCAGGATGGCGCCGTGCGCCACCACGCAGTAGAGGCAGTGGTTGGCTGCACTCGTGGTGGTTACGATCATTTCGCGGTCGCCCTTGGTCAGCGATCCTTCTTCCTTGAGCATCAGCGCGTCGTGGTACGCGAAGAACGCGCGCCACTCGGCGGGGCGGCGGGCGAGCGCCAGAAACACGTTGGGCACAAAACCGGCCTTGGCCTGAACTTCGAGCACCTTGGCCTTGATGTCTTCGGGCAGGTCGTTGATGTCGGGGGCGGGGTAGCGGTTCATGTCGGTCTCCGTTGGGTGCAAGTGGCGTTGGGTGCAACGCATGGTACCGGCCGCCACGGCCTTGCGGTATCGTTGACGCGACTTCCTTTCTCATCCTCCGGATCACACCATGCAAGACAACAACGACCCCGAATTCGAACGCGGACTTGCCATGCGCAAGCAGGTCATGGGCGAGGCCTTCGTGGCCCATGCGTTCGCCAACATGACCCCGTTCACCGAGCCGATCCAGCAGCACATCACGCGCAAGGCCTGGGGCGACGTGTGGCAGCGCGGCACGCTGGACCTGAAGACACGCAGCCTGATCACCGTGACCATGCTGGCCGCGCTGGGCAAGCAGCACGAGCTCAAAGGGCACGTGCGCGGTGCGCTCAACAACGGCGCCACACCGGCCGAGCTGCAAGAGGTGCTGCTGCAGGTGGCTGTGTACTGCGGCGTGCCCACGGCGGTGGAGGCCTTCCGCACAGCGGCCAGCGTGGTCGACGCCGAGCAGCCCTGAGGGCTGCCGCTACGATCGGATTTTTCATCCTCCCCGGAGCCTTGACATGACACTTTCACGCCCATCCCCGGTCCGTCGCGCCTTGCTCGCTGCGGGCCTTGTGTGCACCCTGGGCCTGGCCCAGGCGCAGACCACCACCCGCATCCTCGTGGGCTTCCCGCCCGGTGGCGGCACCGACGCGATCGCGCGCATCCTGGGCGAAAGGCTCAAGGAAGAGCTGGGTCATGCCGTCATCGTGGAGAACAAACCCGGCGCGGGTGGGCAGATCGCTGCACAGGCGCTCAAGGCCTCGGTGGCTGATGGCAACACCCTGTTCCTGAGCCACGACCACAGCATCACCATCCTGCCCATGGTGATGAAGGCCCCGGGCTACGAGCCGGCCAAGGACTTCGTGCCGGTGGCCGGATTCGCCACCTTTGTGAACGCGTTCGCGGTGTCCGGCGGCACGCCCGCCACCGGCTTCAAGGCCTATGTGGACGGTGTGAAGGCCGCCGGCGGCAAAGGCACGGTGGGCATTCCCGCGCCGGCCTCGGTGCCGCAGTTCCTGGTGCAGGTGATCGCGAAGCAGAACGGCCTGGACCTGGTGGCCGCACCCTACCGTGGCAGTGCACCCATGATGGCCGACATGCTGGGCAACCAGATCCCGGCCGGTGTGGCCTCCATTCCCGACTTCATTGAAAACCACAAGGCCGGCAAGCTGCGCGTGGTGGCCGTCATGGGCACCCAGCGCCAGGCAGCCATGCCCGAGGTGCCCACCTTTGCCGAACTCGGCCTCAAGGGCTTTGAAGACGTGCCGTACTACGGGCTGTTCGCCCCGGCCGGCACACCCAAGGCCACGCTGGACCGCATCGCGCAGGCGGTGCAGAAGGCCATTGCCCAGCCCGATGTGCGCGACAAGCTCACCGCCATGGGCCTGAGCGTGGGTTTCATGACCGGCGAGCAGCTGGGTGCGCGCGAACAGGCTTATGGCAAGGTCTGGGCGAAGATCATCCAGGACAGTGGGTTCCAACCACAATGAGTGTCACCCGGCGAGGAGGCGATGTACGAGGTCCGGCGTGCTGTGCGCGCCGTACTTGCGCATCAGCCTCGCCCGGTAGATCTCCACCGTGCGGTGGCTGATCTCAAGGGCCTTGCCGATCTCCTTGCTGGTCAGGCCGCTCATGAGGTGGGCCGCCACCTCGCGCTCGCGCGGCGTGAGGTCGGCTTTCACGGTGCGGCGTGAGCTGAGGTCCTCAAAGCTCCAGATGCCGGCGGCGTGCGGCGTTTCGCGGCTCAAGGCGCGCCCGGTCACATGGCACCAGAAAGTCTCGTCTTTCAGGCGGCCACCCACACGTTTCATGATGCGGTCGTCCGCGTAGGTGCCGCCCTTGCCCAGCAGCGGCGCCATGCGTGCGCCCAGGCGCTCGTACTCGTCGGCACTGGGGTAGAGAATCTGAAAGCTCTGACCCACGAGCTGCTCTCGCGTTGCGCCGAACATCTCGCACAGCACCTCGTTGCAATCGACCATGGTTCGTTCACGGGAGAGCGCCAGGCCCACGGGCGCCAGGTCAAATGCAAGGCGGTAGTCGATGTCCATGGGGTGAGGGTTTTGCTTTACGAGTTACTACGTATGCCGTTACGTAGTATCGTACCGGCTCCCTTGCTTCAACCCAGGAGACAGCAACGTGAACAAGATTTTCCCGAGCGCGGCCGACGCGCTCAAAGACATCGTCGCCGACGGCCAGTTGTTCGCCGTGGGCGGCTTCGGGCTCTGCGGCATTCCCGAAGCCCTCATCGACGCGCTGCGCGACAGCGGCAAGAAGAACCTCACCGTGATCTCGAACAACGCGGGCGTGGACGGCTTTGGCCTGGGCAAGCTGCTGGAAACGCGGCAGATCACCAAGATGATTTCAAGCTATGTGGGCGAGAACAAGGAGTTCGAGCGCCAGTACCTCGCCGGTGAACTGCAGCTCGAGTTCACGCCGCAGGGCACGCTGGCCGAGAAGCTGCGCGCCGGCGGCGCCGGCATTCCGGCTTTCTTCACCAAAACCGGCGTGGGCACCATGGTGGCCGAAGGCAAGGAACTGCGCGAGTTCGATGGCGAAACCTATGTGATGGAGCGCGCACTCGTGCCCGACGTCTCGTTGGTGAAAGCCTGGCGTGCCGACACCTCGGGCAACCTGCAGTTCCGCTTCACCGCGCGCAACTTCAACCCCGCGGTGGCCATGGCCGGCAAGATCTGCGTGGTCGAGGTCGAGGAGATCGTGGAGAAGGGCGCCATCGCCCCCGACCAGGTTCACCTGCCCGGCATCTATGTGCACCGCCTGGTGCTCAACGCCACGCCCGAGAAGCGCATCGAAAAACGAACCATCACCGACAAGGCGGGAGTCTGATATGCCCTGGAACCAAGACCAGATGGCTGCGCGCGCAGCCCACGAACTCGAAGACGGTTTTTACGTGAACCTGGGCATCGGCATTCCCACGCTGGTGGCCAACTTCGTGCCCGCCGACAAAGAGGTGTGGCTGCAGAGCGAGAACGGCATGCTGGGCATCGGCCCGTTTCCCACCGAGGACGAGGTGGACGCCGACCTCATCAACGCCGGCAAACAGACCGTGACCACCATCGCCGGCTCCAGCATCTTCGGCAGCCACGACAGCTTCGCCATGATCCGCGGCGGCAAGATCAACCTGAGCATCCTGGGCGCCATGCAGGTGAGCGCCAAGGGCGACCTGGCCAACTGGATGATCCCCGGCAAGATGGTCAAGGGCATGGGCGGTGCCATGGACCTGGTGGCGGGCGTCAAGCGCGTGATCATCCTCATGGAGCACGTGGCCAAGAAGAAAGACGGCACCGAAGACCTGAAGATCCTTGACCAGTGCACCTTGCCACTCACCGGCGTGGGCGTGGTCAACCGCATCATCACCGACCTCGGCGTGATGGACGTGACACCGCAAGGCCTGAAGCTCGTGGAACTGGCCCCGGGCGTCACGCGCGAGTTCATCCAGTCCAAGACCGGACCCACGCTGCTCTGACGGCTAGAATTCCGGCAGCCCAACGCCCGCCACGAGCGGGCGTTTTCTTTGTCAGCAACAAGATCCCCTTTTGGAAGCTTTCCTCATCTCCACGGGCATCGTCGCCCTCGCCGAAATGGGCGACAAGACGCAATTGCTGGCCCTCGTGCTGGCCGCGCGTTTCAAACGCCCCTGGCCCATCGTCTGGGGCATCCTCGCCGCCACCTTGCTCAACCACGCCCTGGCCGGCCTGGCAGGCGCCTGGATCATGGCCGCGGTCGGGCCCGACGTGATGCGCTGGGTCTTGGGCGTGTCCTTCATCGCCATGGCGCTGTGGATGCTGATCCCCGACAAGCTCGACGACGACAACGCCGTGCCCCAGCGTCGGATGGGTGTGTTCTTCATCACCACCTGGGCTTTCTTTCTGGCCGAGATGGGCGACAAGACACAGATTGCCACCGTGGCTCTGGGAGCCCAGTACGAACCTCTCTACGCCGTGGTGCTGGGCACCACCGCCGGCATGATGCTGGCCAACGCGCCGGTGGTGTTCTTTGGCGATGCCATCACGCGCCAGGTGCCTATCAAGCTGGTGCACGCCATAGCTGCCCTTATCTTTGTGATGCTCGGTGTGCTCACGCTGCTCGGTGTCGGAAAATCTTTCATGGCTTGACTGCCGCTGAAAGCCAGCCCAACCAACAAAAAGGCCCCGAATGGGGCCTTTTTGTTTACATGGAGCGGGTGAAGGGAATCGAACCCTCGTATGAAGCTTGGGAAGCTGCCGTTCTGCCATTGAACTACACCCGCGAGGGGGTGGAGTTTACGCGAAGCAGGCGGTCAAACGTGTCGGGTTTCTTGACAAGGCCCGTGCCTCAAAAAGCTGATCGACAATTCAATTGCGCACAAGTGTTTGTTTTTTCTGCGCTTTTTGAAGCTGGCAAGGAATGTGCTGTTTGTCACGCGTCAAGCCGAACCGGTCCAGTCCCGGACCGCAACTTCTAAGGAGAACGCTATGACACTTCTGAAAAAATCAGTCGCGGCCTGTGCGGTTGCGTTGGCGGGGTTGGCGGCGACGTCCAGTCATGCGGCCCTCACCTTTGGCAGTATTCCCGACGGGGCCGTGAACGAGTTCCTCAGCACCAACTTTGGCGGGGGCGCAGTCGGACCGGTGGAAGGCTGGTACGGCGCGCAGCTCTACTTGAGCGGCGGCCCTTTGCAGATCACGGTTGACTATTTTGGTGCCGAAGCGGGATTCCGAAATTCATTCTCGGGCTTCGGAGGCGCTTGCAGCTTCAACCATGGCGGAGGCACCACGTTCAACGCTTTGGGAAATCCCCTGCAGACTTGCGTCGTCAACAACGTGGCTTCAGGCCTGCTGGACTTCGGTTTCATATCCGGCCTGCCTGGCATTGCAGACAATGGCTCCAACCCCGACAACTCGCTGGGCGCCACACCGAACTTCTTCGTTTCATTGACCAGCACGGCAGGCCTTGGAGGGCTGGACAACAATGGCGATCTTTCCACGGCTGGTAGCGGGACCATTGCCTGGTTGTTCCTGGACGACGGAGGTGCGGGGGACGACGACAATCATGACGACATGGTGGTCCGCCTGAGCATCACAGGCGGAAGTATTGGCATTCCTGAGCCAGGGACCGTCGCCTTGCTCGGCGCGGCGCTTCTCGGTATGGGCGCTGTGCGTCGCCGTCGTGCGCTCAAATAAACAGAAGCAGGCATCGCCAATGAAAAGGAGCGCACCGCGCTCCTTTTTTTCTGCCCGCTTCAAAACCTCACTTCAAGATGTCCCCCACGCACAGGTACTTGATCTCCACATAGTCGTCCATGCCGTGGTGCGAGCCCTCACGGCCCAGGCCCGACTGCTTCACGCCGCCGAACGGCACGTGCTCGGTCGCCAGGATGCCCACGTTGATGCCGACCATGCCGTACTCCAGCGCTTCGCTCACGCGGAAGATGCGGCCCACGTCGCGGCTGTAGAAGTAGCTGGCCAGACCAAACTCGGTGTTGTTGGCCGCATCGATGGCTTCCTGCTCGGTGTGGAACTTGAACACCGGGGCGAAGGGGCCGAAGGTTTCTTCTTTGGCGCACAGCATGTCGGCGGTTGCGTCGGCCACCACGGTGGCCTCGAAGAACTGGCCGCTGCCGATGTTCGTCAATCGCTTGCCGCCGGTCATCACGCGTGCGCCCTTGGCCACGGCATCGTCCACATGCCGCTGCACCTTCACCAGTGCCGCTTCTTCGATCAGCGGCCCTTGGTTCACGCCGTCCTCGAAGCCGTTGCCGACCTTGGTGGTCTTCACCTTGGCAGAGAACTTCTCCACGAAGCTGTCGTACACGCCGGCCTGCACGTAGATGCGGTTGGAGCAGACGCAGGTCTGGCCGGCGTTGCGGTACTTGCTGGCGAAGGCGCCCTCCACGGCGCTGTCGACGTCGGCATCGTCGAACACGATGAAGGGCGCGTTGCCGCCGAGCTCGAGCGACATTTTCTTGACCGTGGGCGCGCACTGCGCCATGAGGATGCGGCCGACTTCGGTGGAGCCGGTGAAGCTGATGTGGCGCACCACGTCGCTTTCGCACAGCACCTTGCCCACGGCGATGCTGTTGTCGGCGTCGGCGCAGAGCATGTTGAGCACACCGGCCGGAATACCGGCGCGGATGGCCAGCTCGGCCGCGGCCAGCGCGGTCAGCGGCGTGAGCTCGGCGGGTTTGATGATCACCGGGCAGCCGGCGGCGAGCGCGGGCGCGACCTTGCGCGTGATCATGGCCAGCGGGAAGTTCCACGGTGTGATGGCCGCGCACACGCCGATGGGTTGTTTGAGCACGATCAGGCGCCGGTTGTTGTCAAAGGTGGGCAAGGTCTCGCCGTTGACGCGCTTGGCCTCTTCGGCGAACCACTCCACGAAGCTCGCGCCGTAGGCGATCTCGCCCTTGGCCTCGGCGAACGGCTTGCCCTGCTCGGCGGTGAGGATGCGCCCCAGGTCTTCCTGGTTGGCCATCAACAGGTCGAACCACTTGCGCAAGATGATGCTTCGCTCCTTGGCGGTCTTGGCTTTCCACGCGGGCCAGGCGGCGTTGGCCGCAGCAATGGCGGCCTCTGCGTCCTTGGGGCCGAGGTTGGCCACGTCGGCGAGCTTGAGGCCGGTGGCCGGGTCGAGCACGTCGAAGCGGCTGGCACCCGCGACCCACTGGCCGTTGACCAGTCCGTCGGTCTTGAGCAGGGTGGGGTCTTTCAACAGGGCGAGTGGGGAAGTCTTCATGTCCATGGGGAGTCTCCGGTGTTCGGTGCGCGCCAGGGTGGCAGGGCAGCCAGAAAGCATAGTCCTTTGACCCTCGGCGTGCAGTACCGCTGGCGACCTTGACCCCCGGTCCACCCGGGCAACAACGCCGCGAAAGCCCGCTTTGAGGCGAGCGGTCCGCCATGTTGGAAAATACGGGGTTTCGCGCGCCCGTGCGGCAGCCGTTTCCCTCGACCGAAAACCACAAGGCCACCATGACCCGCCCCGCCACTGCAGTTGTTTCCGTTGCCGACATCCGCAAGAGCTTCCTGGACTTCTTCGCCTCCAAGGGCCACACCGTGGTCGCGTCCAGCTCGCTGGTGCCGGGCAACGACCCCACGCTCATGTTCACCAACTCGGGCATGGTCCAGTTCAAGGACGTGTTCCTCGGCACCGACAAGCGCCCCTATGTGCGCGCGGCCTCGGTGCAGGCCTGCCTGCGCGCCGGCGGCAAACACAACGACCTGGAAAACGTGGGCTACACCGCGCGCCACCACACCTTTTTCGAGATGCTGGGCAACTGGTCGTTTGGTGACTACTTCAAGCGCGAAAGCCTGAAGTGGGCCTGGGAGTTGCTGACCGAGGTCTACAAACTGCCGAAAGAGCGCTTGCTGGCCACGGTGTACGAAGAGGACGACGAGGCCTACGACATCTGGACCAAGGAGATCGGCCTGCCGCCCGAGCGCGTGATCCGCATTGGCGACAACAAGGGCGGGCGTTACAAGAGCGACAACTTCTGGATGATGGCCGACACCGGCCCGTGCGGCCCGTGCTCCGAGATCTTCTACGACCACGGCGACCACATTCCCGGCGGCCCCCCGGGCAGCCCCGATGAAGACGGCGACCGCTTCATCGAGATCTGGAACAACGTGTTCATGCAGTTCAACATGGACGAGACCGGCGCCGTGACGCCGCTGCCCGCGCCCTGCGTGGACACCGGCATGGGTCTGGAGCGCCTGGCCGCGATCCTGCAGCACGTGCACAGCAACTACGAGATCGACATCTTCGATGCGCTCATCAAGGCCGCCGGCCGCGAGACCGGCACGACCGACCTGAGCAACCCATCGCTGAAAGTGATCGCCGACCACATCCGCGCCACCTCGTTCCTCATCAGCGACGGCGTGATCCCGAGCAACGAGGGCCGCGGCTACGTGCAGCGCCGCATCGTGCGCCGCGCCATCCGCCACGGCTACAAGCTGGGCCAGAAGACGCCGTTCTTCCACAAGATGGTGCCCGACCTGGTGCGCATGATGGGTGAGGCGTATCCGAACCTCGCGAAGCAGGCGGATCGCATCACCGAGGTGCTGCGGGTGGAGGAAGAGCGCTTTTACGAAACGCTGGCCAACGGCATGGAGATCCTCGATGCGGCCTTGGCCGATGGGGCCAAGGTGCTGCCCGGCGATGTGGCCTTCAAGTTGCACGACACCTACGGCTTCCCGCTCGACCTTTCTGCCGACGTGTGCCGCGAGCGTGGTCTGAGCGTTGACGAAGCCGGTTTCCACGCCGCCATGGAAGCGCAAAAGGCCAAGGGCCGCGCGGCCGGCAAGTTCAAGATGGACAAGGCGCTCGACTACACCGGCGCCGGCAACACCTTTGTGGGTTACGAGCAGCTGGACGCCTCCGCGAAGATCGTGGCGCTGTACCTGGATGGCACGCCGGTGGCCGAGCTCAAGACCGGTCAACAGGGCGTGGTGGTGCTCGACAGCACGCCGTTTTACGCCGAGAGCGGCGGCCAGGTGGGCGACGAAGGCGTGATCACCAGCGGCTCGGCGCGCTTCGATGTGGGCGACACGCAGAAGATCAAGTCCGACGTGTTCGGTCACCACGGCACCGTGGTGCAGGGCACCATCAGCGTGGGCGACAGCGCAGCGGCCCAGGTGAACACGGCGGTGCGCGCCGCCACCGTGCGCAACCACTCTGTGACCCACCTGATGCACAAGGCCCTGCGCGAGGTGCTGGGCGATCACGTGCAGCAAAAAGGCAGCCTGGTCGATGCCGACAAGACGCGCTTCGACTTCACACACAACGCGCCGGTCACGGACGCGCAGATCCGCAAGATCGAACAGCTCGTGAACGCCGAGATCGTGACCAACGCGCCGACGCAGGCACGTGTGATGGACATCGAGTCGGCGCAGAAGACCGGCGCCATGATGCTGTTTGGCGAGAAGTACGGCGAGTCGGTCCGGGTGCTCGACATCGGCTCCAGCCGCGAACTTTGCGGCGGCACGCACGTGAAGGCCACGGGCGACATCGGCTTCTTCACCATCACCGCCGAGGGCGGTGTGGCGGCGGGCGTGCGCCGGGTGGAAGCGGTGACAGGCCTGAATGCGCTGGCCTATGTGCAGGGCATGGAAGAGACGCTGGGTGGCGTGGCCGGCACGCTCAAGGTCACGCCGGGCGAAGTGCCTGCGCGCGTGGGTGCGCTGCTGGAGCAGATGCGCGATCTCGAGAAGGACATGAACGCGCTCAAGAGCCGCCTGGCCTCGGCCCAGGGCGACGAGCTGGTGAACCAGGCGGTGGACGTCAAGGGCATCAAGGTGCTGGCGGCGGTGTTGACCGGCGCAGACGCCAAGGGCCTGCGCGAAACCATGGACAAGCTCAAGGACAAGCTCAAGACCGCCGCCATCGTGCTGGCCGCCGTGGACGGCAACAAGGTGCAGATCGCCGCCGGCGTCACCGCCGACAGCACGGGCAAGGTCAAGGCCGGTGAACTGGTGAACTTTGTGGCCCAGCAGGTGGGCGGCAAGGGCGGCGGCAAGGCCGACATGGCCATGGCCGGCGGCACCGATGCGTCGGGTCTGGATGCCGCGCTCAAGTCGGTGCAGGCCTGGGTCGCCGAGCGGGCCTGAGCCTGCCGGTTCAGGCTTCTGCGACCACGCCTTCGGCCACGAGGGCGTCGATCTCCGCCTCCGGCAGATCGAATTCACGCAGCACCTCGCGCGTGTGCTGGCCCAGCAGCGGCGCGGGTGTGCTGCTGCGGTCGGGCGAGGCCGAGAAATGGATGGGGCAGCCGATGGCCCGCGTGGCCCCGGCTTGCGGATGCTCCACCTCCACGACCATGCCGCGCGCCAGCGTCTGCGGGTGGCTCAGCGCTTCGCCGATGGTGTGCACCGGCCCGGCCGGCACACCCGCTGCGTCAAATGCGGCCTGCCATTCGCCGCGTGTGCGCGTGCGAACCACGGCGTTCATCAGCTCCACCAACACATCCAGATGGGCCATGCGGTCGCGGTTGGTGGCAAAGCGCTCGTCGCCTTTCCACGCGGGATTCCCCAGCACGTCGCAGATGCGTTCCCAGTTGGCCTGGTTGGCGCCACCGATGTTGATCCAGCCGTCGCTGGCTTCAAACGCCTGGTAGGGCGCGGTGAGGATGTGGGCCGAGCCGGTGGGCTCGGGTGAGCGCTGCGTGGCGAACCACACCGCCGCGTGCCAGTAGGTCTGCTGCAGGGCCGCGTCGCTCAGCGACGTGTCCACCACCTGGCCTTCGCCGGTCTTGAGCTTGTGGATGTAGGCGGCCAGGATGCCGAGTGCCGCGAGGATGCCGGCGTTCATGTCCGACACCGCGCTGCCACTCTTGGCCGGCGGGCGGCCCGCTTCGCCGGTGATGGACATCAGGCCCGCGAAGCCTTGCGCGATGAGGTCGAAGCCGCCCTTGTCGGCGTACGGCCCGCTGCGCCCGTAGCCGGTGATGGCGCAGTAGATCAGGCCCGGGTTCACGGCCTTCAGTGCCTCGTAGCCCAAACCCAGTTTGTCCATGGTGCCGCCGCGAAAATTTTCCACCAGCACGTCGGCGCTCTTCGCCATTTTCAAGAGCAGTGCGCGGCCCTTGGGGCTCTTGAGGTTGAGGGCCAGGCCGCGCTTGTTGCGGTTCATCATCATGAAAGGCGCCGAGACGCCGCCCACCTGCGGATCGCGGTAGCCGCGCGCGTCATCGCCGCCGGGAATCTTTTCAATCTTGATCACGTCGGCACCCATGTCGGCCAGCAGCAGGCCGCAGGTGGGGCCCGACATGATCTGGGTGACTTCGAGCACGCGCAGGCCCGCGAGCGGACCGGTGGATGGTTTCACTGGCCACTCCAGATGGGGGGTCGTTTGGCCACGAAAGCGGCCACGCCTTCGTGGAAGTCGTCGCTGCCGTAGGCCATGCGGATCAGGTCTTCGGAAGCGGCCAGGTCGTGTGTCACCAGCCGCTCCAGCGCAGCCTTGCTCACGCTCTGCGTCACCGGGGCCAGCGCAACCAGCCGCTGCACGAGCGCAGTGGTGGCCTGGTCGATGGCTTCGGGCGCCTCGACGGCGTGCAGGAAGCCGCAGGCCAGCGATTCCTCGGCGGGGATGAAGTCGGCCAGCATCAGCATGCGCTTCACGCGCTGCTGCCCGAAGGCCGCGCTCAGCCGCGCCACGTTCTGGATCGACAGGCAATTGCCCAGCGTCTTCGCGATCGGCACGCCGAACTTCGAGCCCGGCGTGGCCAGGCGGAAATCGCATGCGGTGGCAATGGCGAGGCCGCCACCCACGCACCAGCCCTCGACCACGGCCACGGTGGGCATGGGCAGGTTGCACATCAATTCGATGCCTGCCTCGATCTGGCGTTCGTAGGCCACGCCGTCTTCGCCGGTCTGGAAGGCCGCGAACTGCTCGATGTCGGTGCCGGCCACGAAGGCCTGCCCACCGGCACCGCGGAACACCGCCACCCGCACGCTGCGGTCCGTGCTCAACTCGCGGTTGATGGCCGCGAGCTGTTCGTACATGGCCCAGGTCATCGCGTTGCGCGCCTGGGGTCGGTCAAACAGCACCGAGGCCACGCCGGCCTCGATCTGCAGGCGCACTTGGCCCTGGTCGGTCATGCGTCGTCGCTCAGCTGTCGATGGTGACTTTGGCGTCCTTGATCACCTTGGACCACTTCACCTGCTCGGTGCGGATGAAGTCGGCGAACTGCTGAGCCGAGCCGCCGCCGTCTTCGGCGCCGTACTGGTCCAGCTTCTCTTTGATGTCGGGCATGGCGAGCACCTTGTTGATGTCTTCGTTCATGCGCTGCGCAATGGCCGGCGGCATCTTGCCCGGGCCCACCAGGCCGTACCAGGTGGTGGCCTCGAAGCCGGGAAAGCCGGACTCGGCCATGGTCGGCACGGTCGGGTGGCCCGAGGCGCGTTTGGCGCGGGTCTGTGCAATCGCGCGTACCTTGCCGCTTTTGACGTGCGGAGTCGCTGCCGTCATGGTGTCGAACGAGTAGCCGATCTGCCCGCCCATGAGGTCAGCGAGCATGGGGCCGGAGCCACGGTAAGGGATGTGCAACGCGAACACGCCGGCAGCGAGCTTGAAAGATTCCAGCGCGAGGTGTTGGGCCGAGCCCTGGCCGGCCGAACCGAAGGTGACCTTGCCGGGGTTGGCCTTGCACTGCGCCACGAGTTCGGCCACGGTTTTGGCGGGTTGGTCCAGGTTGCTGACCAGCAGGTTGGGCGTGACGCCCACCAGGGTCAGCGGCGTGAAGTCGCGTTCCACCACGTAGCCCAGCTTGGGCATCAGGCCGGGCGCCAGCGCGTGGCTGTTGATGTGGGCCATGAGGAGGGTGTTGCCGTCGGGCGGCGCCTTGGCCACCAGGTCGGCAGCGATCACGCCCGACGCACCGGCCCGGTTTTCCACCACCACCGTGAGGTTCCACATGGCCTGCAGCTTCTGGCCCACCAGGCGGGCCAGCGCATCGGTGCCGCCGCCGGGTGCGAAGCCCACGATGATGCGCACCGGACCAACGGGCAGGGTCTGGGCTCTCAGCATGGGCGCGGCCAGGGTGGCTGCGGTGGCCGCCGTGGCGGTGACGAAGGTTCTGCGTTGCATGGTGTCTCCTGGGGGTCGTGTGGTGGTGGAACGCGGGGGAAATCGATCTCAGGCGGCCTTGCGCAGCGGCACGGCGGCGGGGTGGCTGGCGTAGTAGTCCATGAGGGTCTGCACGCCCGAGCCGGCGAGCTTCACGCCAGCCAGCTTCAGGCCCATTTCGCAGCCCGCCACGGCGGCGATCAGCGTGAGGTCGTTGGTGTCGCCCAGGTGGCCGATGCGGAACATGCGGCCCTTGATCTTGCCCAGGCCGGTGCCCAGCGAACAGTCGAAGCGTTCGTAAATGATCTTGCGCACCGCGTCGGCGTCCACGCCCTCGGGCGTCATCACACCGGTGAGGATGGGCGAGTGCACGCCGTTCTCGGCGCACTGGATCGGCAGGCCCCAGGTTTGCACCGCAGCGCGCACGCCGTCGGCCCAGCGCTGGTGGCGCGCGAACACCACGTCCAACCCCTGACCCAGGATCATGTCGGCCGCTTCGCTCAGCGCGTAGAGCAGGTTGGTGTTGGGCGTTGACGGCCAGTAGCCGGTCTTGTTCATCTCGATGATTTCGTCCCAGGCCCAGAAGGCCTTGGGCAGCTTGGCGGTCTTGCTGGCTTCGATGGCTTTGGGCGAGAGCGCATTGAAGCTGATGCCGGGCGGCAGCATCAGGCCTTTTTGCGAGCCGCTGATGGAGACGTCCACGCCCCACGCGTCGTGGCAATACTCCGCACTGGCGAGGCCCGAGATGGTGTCCACCAGCAGCAGGGCGGGGTGTCTGGCCGCGTCGATCGCCTTGCGCACCGCGGCGATGTTGCTGGTCACGCCGGTGGAGGTTTCGTTGTGCACCACGCACACCGCCTTGATGCTGTGGCCGCTGTCGACCTTCAGGCGCTCTTCGATCAGGTCGGCCTGCACGCCGTGGCGCCAGCTCGCGGGCACGCCGTTGTCGGTGCCGCTCAAGGCCAGCACCTCGGCTTTCAGACCCAGGCGCGTGGCCAGCTTGTTCCACAGGAAGGCGAAATGCCCGGTCTCGTACATCAGCACGTGGTCGCCCGGGCTCAGCGTGTTGGCCAGCGCGGCTTCCCAGGCGCCGGTGCCCGAGGCCGGGTAAATCATCACCGGGTGTTTGGTCTGGAAGATCTTTTGCATGTCGGCCAGCACCTTCAGACCCAGCACGGCGAACTCCGGGCCACGGTGGTCGATGGTGGGCAGGCTCATGGCGCGCAGCACGCGGTCGGGCACGGGCGAGGGGCCCGGAATCTGCAAGAAGTGGCGGCCGGTGGGGTGGAAGTCGGTGGTCAGCATGGCAATGTGTGGTTGGATGGCAGACGCATTTTTTGCATACAAATTGAATCTGTCAATCGGACCAGCCCTAAAATGCCTAAAAACAGCCCAACTTTTGAATACAAAACATGACGGCCCAGATTTTCAACATGCCCCCCGCCGCCTTGCACGAGCAGGCCACCCAGCGTTTGCGCCAGATGCTGGTGGAAGGGCAGATCGCCCCCGGCGCCAAGCTGAATGAGCGCGAACTCTGCGAACAACTCAAGGTGTCCCGCACGCCTTTGCGCGAAGCCATCAAGACCCTGGCCGCCGAGGGCCTGGTGGAGTTGGTGCCCAACCGCGGCGCGGTGGCCGTGCAGCTCAGCGAGACCGACGTCCACAACACCTTCGAGGTGATGGCCGGACTGGAAGCCGCCTCGGGGCAACTGGCCGCGCAGCGCGTGACCGACGCTGAACTCGCCGAGATCAAGGCCCTGCACTACGAGATGATGGCCGCCTACACGCGGCGCGATCTCTCGGCCTATTACCCGCTCAATGCAGCGATCCACCGGGCCATCAACGCCGCCGCCCGCAACCCCGTGCTCACCAGCACCTACAACCAGGTCAACGCGCGCCTGCAGGCGCTGCGCTTTCGCTCCAACCAGGACGGCGAGAAATGGAGCCGCGCAGTGAAGGAACACGAAGCCATGATCCAGGCGCTGGAAGCTCGCGACCCGGTGGCGCTGGCCAATGTGCTCACAACCCATCTCAACAACAAGCGCGACGTGGTCATCGAGCAGTTGCGCTCGATGGAAGTGCAGACCATGCAGCAGCAGGGAGCCAAAGAATGAACGCACCCTTGCCCCTGGCGGTGACACGAGAAAAATCTTCGTCGATGCAGGCGGACGCGGCGTACGAACGCGTGGCCGGGATCGGCAACGAAGTGGCTGGCCAGCTGGCGCGCCGCTTGACGCAGGAGACGCAGGGCGAGGTGCTGTTCAGCCCCGCCGACCGTGGCCGCTACGCCACCGACGCGTCCATCTACCAGCAGGTGCCGGTGGGCGTGTTCGTGCCGCAAGACGCGGACGACGTGCGCCTGGCGCTCGACATCTGCCGCGATCTCGCCGTGCCCATCGTGCCGCGCGGCGGCGGCACCAGCCAGTGTGGACAGACCGTGGGCGCGGGCCTGGTGATCGACCACAGCAAACACATGCGCCGCGTGCTCGACGTGAATGTGGACGAGCGCACCGCCACGGTGGAGCCCGGCCTGGTGCTCGATCACCTCAATGCGCAGCTCAAGCCCCACGGCCTTTGGTACCCGGTGGACGTGTCCACCAGTGCGCAGGCCACGCTGGGCGGCATGGCCGGCAACAACTCCTGCGGCAGCCGCTCCGTGGCCTACGGCAACATGGTGCACAACGTGCTGGGCGCACAAGCCTGGCTGGCCGACGGCAGCCTGGTCGACTTCGGCGACCACGCCACCGCCAGCCCGCAAGCCAAAGGCATTGGCGACTTCGTGCGCGATCTGGCCCTGGAGCACGCTGAGGAGATCGACGCGCGCTGGCCCAAGGTGCTGCGCCGCGTGGCCGGCTACAACCTCGACATCTTCCGCAACCAGAACGAAAAGCCGTACACCCACGACGGCTCGGTGAACCTGTCGCACCTGCTCATTGGCAGCGAGGGCACGCTGGCGCTCACGCGTTCGCTCAAGCTGCAGTTGCGCGAACTGCCGCGCGCCAAGGTGCTGGGCGTGGTGAACTTCCCCACCTTCTTCCAGGCGATGGACAGTGCGCAGCACATCGTCAAGCTGGGTGAAGGCATGGCCGTGGGCCAGCTCACGGCGGTGGAGCTGGTCGACCGCACCATGATCGAGCTCTCGCTCAAGAACCCGGCGTTCGCGCCCACCATCCGCACCGCGCTCTCGCCGCACATCAACGGAGGCAAGCCCGCTGCGGTCTTGCTGGTGGAATTCAGCGGCCCGAGCAAGGCCGACATCGCACACAAGATCCGCGAGCTGGTGGAGCTCATGGGCGAGCTCGGTCTGCCCGGCAGCGTGGTGGAGATGGTGGAGGACGCGCCGCAGAAAAACCTGTGGGAAGTGCGCAAGGCCGGCCTGAACATCATGATGAGCCTGCGGGGCGACGGCAAACCGGTGAGCTTCATCGAAGACTGCGCGGTGCCGCTGGTCCACCTGGCCGAGTACACCGACGCGCTCACCGAGGTGTTCCACAAACACGGCAGCCGGGGCACCTGGTACGCCCACGCCTCGGTGGGCACGCTGCACGTGCGCCCGATTCTCGACATGCGCCGCGAGGGTGCCAACAAGATGCGCGCGATCGCCGAAGAGGCGAGCGAACTCGTGCGCAAGTACAAGGGCGCATTCAGCGGCGAGCACGGCGACGGCCTGTGCCGCGGCGAGTGGATCGAATGGCAGTTCGGCCCGCGCATCAACGACGCGTTTGCCCGCATCAAGCAGCACCTCGACCCCACCGGGCTGCTCTCGCCCAACCGCATGATCAACCCGCCGAAGATGGACGACACGCGGCTCATGCGGTTTCCACCGAGCTACAAGGTGGTGCCCATCCAGCCCGTGCTCGACTGGAGCGCGTGGGACGTGAAAGCCGACCCGGTGACCGAAGTGACCACCGCGCCCGGCACCGGCGAAGACCCGGCGCGCGGCCTGGCCAAAGCGGTGGAGATGTGCAACAACAACGGTCACTGCCGCAAGTTCGACGCCGGCACCATGTGCCCGAGCTACCGCGTCACCCGCGACGAACAGCACCTCACGCGCGGCCGCGCCAACACCTTGCGCCTGGCCCTCAGCGGCCAGATCCCGGGGCTGGCGGGCAGCGACGCGCTCACCAGCGAGGTGGTGCGCGAGGCCATGGACCTCTGCGTGGGTTGCAAGGGCTGCAAGCGCGACTGCCCCACCGGCGTGGACATGGCCAAGATGAAGGTCGAGTTCCTGCAGCACTACAAGGCGAAACACGGCCACACGCTCAAGGACCGTTTGGTCGCGCAGTTGCCCGACTACGCGGCCTGGGCAGCGCGGCTGGCACCGGTGCTCAACCTGTGCAACCGTGTGCCGCTGCTGGCCTCACTGTCAGAGAAATGGCTGGGCCTGTCGGCTCGCCGCAGCCTGCCGGAGTGGAGCGCCCGCCATTTTTTCAACACGCCCCTCAAGACCGCAACACGCGACGAGGTGCTGGCCGCCGAACGCGGCGTGGTGCTCTTCGTCGACACCTTCAACGGCTACTTCGAGTCGGAAAACGCGCACGCGGCGGTGAAGGTGCTGCAAGCCGCCGGCTACACCGTGCACGTGGCGACCAAGGCCCAGGACGACGGCAAGCACCTCTGCTGTGGCCGCACCTATCTGGCCAGCGGCATGGTGGAGCAGGCGAAAGAAAAAGCACGCGAGGTCGTGCAGAGCCTGCTGCCGTTTGCACACAAGGGCATCGCCATCGTGGGCCTGGAGCCTTCGTGCCTGCTCACGCTGCGCGACGAGATGCTCGTGATGGGCCTGGGCTCGGCGCCGCAACAAATTGCCGAGCACGCCCTGCTGTTCGAAGAGTTCCTGGCGCGCGAGGTCAAAGCCGGCCGGCTCGACGGCTTGAAGGCCCGGCTCAAGGCCGTGGACCAACCGGTGCTGCTGCACGGCCACTGCCACCAGAAAGCGTTCGACGCCGTCTCACCGATCCTGGAGGTGTTGCGCTGGATTCCGGGCGCCAAGCCGCAGCTGATCGAGAGCAGCTGCTGCGGCATGGCCGGCAGCTTCGGCTATGAGGCCTCGCACTTTGAGGTGTCGATGCAGATGGCCGAACTCAGCCTGCTGCCGGCGGTGCGCGCCGAACCTGGCGCCATCGTGGTGGCCGACGGCACCAGCTGCCGCCACCAGATCGCCGATGGCGCGCAGCGCGAAGCGGTGCATGTGAGCCGCCTGCTGGCGGGCTTGCTGAAAGATTGACAGGACAAAAACGAAAAGGCCCCGGAGCCTGAGCTCCGGGGCCTTTTCAGATCTTGTCAGCGCAGGGCTGACAGGGATCAGTAACCGCCGCGACCGCCGCCGCCGCCACCGTAGCCGCCACCGCCGGAGCGATCGCCACCACCGTAGCCGCCGCCACCACCACCACCGCCGTAGCCGCCGGTGCGGGGAGGACGTGCCTCCATCGGACGGGCTTCGTTCACGGTGATGCTGCGGCCGCCCAGGGACTGGCCGTTCATGCCGGAGATGGCTGCTTGCGCTTCGGCGTCATTGCCCATTTCGACAAAGCCGAAACCCTTGGAGCGACCGGTGTCGCGTTCCATCATGACTTTGGCGCTGTTGACAGAGCCGAATTCGCTGAAAGACTGTTGCAGGTCTTCGTCGCGAACGGTGTACGGCAGGTTGCCGACGTAAAGTTTGTTGCCCATGAGGACTCCTCAAAATAACTGAAAACAAAAGCGATGGGGTCCCGAAAGCACAACTAACTCTAAAAGTACCGCCGTAGCGCGCGAAACTGACCGATCACCTGACTTGTAAGCGCGATTGGACGCGCGAACGTGTTGATTATGCGCTACGGCAGCCATGTCCCCTTGTCCGCGTATTCCCGAAGGCTTTTGCAGCCGTCAGGCTGGAGGCCAATCGATCGCGCGTTGGCTCTCGAAAGTCCGGGGCAAGCCGGTGACAGGGTCGTCAAAAGCGATGCTGCGCGCCAGCAGGCGCAGCGGTTCGGCGAAGTCTTCAGCGTCATCGGGACCGCGCAAGACCGTGGGATAAAACTGGTCGCCCACGATGGGCGCGCCCAGCGCGTTCATGTGCACGCGCAACTGGTGGCGTTTGCCCGAGAGGGGCGAGAGCCGGTAGCGTGCCCAGTCACCGCGCACTTCACACAGCTCGATGTGGGTCTCGCTGTTGGGCTCGCCTGCTGACTCGACCATGCGAAAGAAGCTGCCGCTGTCTTCGTCGATGCGGCTGCGCCGCGTGAGTGGCCAGTTGAATTCGGGGCGGTGGGGCGCGATCGCTTCGTAGACCTTGTGCACCGCGCGCTCGCGAAACAGGGCCTGGTAGGCGTTGCGGTCCTGCGGCCGAAGGCTGAACAGCACGAGCCCGGCGGTTTCGCGGTCGATGCGGTGGATGGGGCTGAGCGTGTCGATACCGGTGCGGCGCTTCAGGCGCACCAGCAGGCTTTGCTGCACGTAGCGCCCGCCCGGCGTGACCGGCAAAAAATGCGGCTTGTCGGCCACCAGCAGGTGTTCGTCCTGGAACAGCACCGCTTCTTCAAACGGGATGTCGGGTTCGTCGTCCAGGTGGCGGTAGTAGTGGATGCGCGTCCCGGGCTGGAAGGGAGCCCCGGGCGGCAGCGGCTGGCCGCTGTCGTCCAGCACCTCGCCGCGCGCCAGGCGCTGCTCCCAGGCAGCCCGGTCTACGACGTTGAGGCGTTCTGCGAGGAAGTCCAGCAGCAGCGGCCAGGCCGCCGATGACCCGTGGGGCAGGGCGACACAACTGGCGGACACGCCATCGCGCGCGGGAATGTGCGGACTCTTCGGCGGACGGGCCACGGCGGGACGCTCGGGCCTCAGACCCGGCGGAACACCAGGTCCCACACCCCGTGGCCCAGCTTCAAGCCCCGGTTCTCGAACTTGGTGAGGGGGCGGTACGCGGGCTGAGGAACGTAGCCGGTGCCGCCGGGCTCGGCCGTGTTCTGCAGCAGCGGTTCGGCGCTCAGCACTTCCAGCATCTGCTGGGCGTACGGCTCCCAGTCGGTGGCCAGGTGCAGGTAGCCGCCGGGCTTGAGGTGGCGCGCCAGGCGGTTCACGAACGCTGGCTGGATCAGGCGGCGCTTGTGGTGGCGGCTTTTGTGCCAGGGATCGGGAAAAAAGATGTGCACGCCGTCCAGGCTGGATTCGCCGAGCATGTGGTCCAGAACCTCCACCGCGTCGTGGCGCAGGATGCGGATGTTCTCCAGACCTTGTTCACCCACCAGTTTGAGCAGCGCACCGACGCCGGGCTCGTGGACTTCGCAGCACAGGAAGTTGTCGCCAGGTCGCACGCCGGCAATGTGGGCGGTGGCGCCGCCCATGCCGAAGCCGATTTCCAGGATCAACGGTGCGGCGCGACCAAAGGCCGCGGTGGCGTCAAAAGCGCCGGGCACGTAGTTCAACAGGAAGCGTGGACCGTGCTGCTCGTAGGCCCGTGCCTGCCCGGGTCCCATGCGGCCAGCGCGCAACACATAGCTCTTCACCTCGCGCAGGTAGGGCGCGTCGCTGGCAGGGGGGCGTGGGTGCGCGTGGCGGGGATCGGTCATGGGGCGGGTTCGGTCGACAAAGGCGTAAATTCTAGGCCGGCCACACTTCGGCCCAAGCGGTGAGGGCCTGCGACACGCTGCCGGTCTGCGGCGGTAGTCCCAGGGCGTGTGCCGCAGCGTTCAGTGCGATCAGCGGATCGCCCAGGTCCAGCGGCTCGGCGCCGTTTTGCTTGCTGAGTTTTTCGCCGTTGGCTCCCAGCACCAGCGGGGTGTGCAGGTAGGCCGGCGTGGTCAGACCGAGCGCTTGTTGCAGCAGGAGCTGGCGCGCCGTGTTGTCGGTCAGGTCTTCGCCGCGGACCACGTGGGTGATGCCTTGCGCAGCGTCGTCCACCACCACGGCGAGCTGGTAGGCCCAGAGTCCATCGGCGCGTTGGAGGATGAAGTCGCCGACTTCGGTGGCCACGTTCTGGGTTTGTGGTCCCAGGCGGCGGTCGGTCCAGTTCACGTCAACGGGTGCCGGAATCTGGAAGCGCCAGGCGCGCGCGGGTTTGCCATGCAGGCCGCCGTTCTCCGGTCGGCAGGTGCCGGGATAAACGGCGATGTGGTGGCGTTCGCGGCTCACACCTTGGGCTTGCAGGGCGGCTTCAACGTCTTTGCGCGAGCAGCCGCAGGGGTAGGCGTGGCCTTGGTCGATGAGCCGGTCCAGCGCCTGCTGGTACCGATCGCCGCGCTGCGACTGCCAGAGCACAGGCTCGTCACTCACGAGGCCGCAGGTGGCGAGTTGCTGCAGGATGAGTCGATCGGCGCCGGGCACGCAGCGCGGCGTGTCCACGTCTTCGATGCGCACCAGCCAGGCGCCGCCGTGGGCACGTGCGTCCAACCAGCTGGCCAGTGCGGCCACGAGCGAGCCCGCGTGCAGCGGGCCAGTGGGGGAGGGGGCAAACCTGCCCCGGTAGGTGGCCATCTGGGCGGGGCTTCGATCCTTCGACAGGCTCAGGATGAGCAGACGCAGGATGGCAGGACTTCAGGCGAGCTCGAGCGCCATTTCGAGGCCGGAGACAAACGCGTCTTCAACCCGGTGGCCCAGGCACCAGTCGCCACAGGCGCCGATGCCCAGCGCCTTGTCGAACAGGTGGCTCTTGCCCAGCGGGGTTTGCGTTTGCGCAAAGCGCCAGCGGTGCGCCACGGCGAAGGTGGGTGTGGCGCGGATGCCGGTGATCTCGGCAAAGCCCTTGAGCAGCTTGGCCTTGACGCGCTCGGCGTCGTCTTCCAGGTGTTTGGTCGACCAGGCCGGGCTGGCCTGGATGGTCCAGCGCTCGATCGGGTCGCGCCCGGGCTTGCTCGACTCGCGCGCCAGCCAGCTGATGCGGTGGTGCGTGCTGCGCGCGGCGTTCCACTGCGGACCCAGGTGGGGCAGGCCGGGCTGCATGGCCTGGGGGTACGCCACCATCAGCGTCCAGCAGGGCGCCACGTGCACGGGCGCCAGCGCCTGGCGCAGTTCGGGTGCCAGGCCCGAGGCGCGCAGCAGGTCGTGCACCTGTGGGTGCGGCATGGCCAGCACCACGCGGTCAAAACCACCCACGACTTGTTGGCCACCGGCGCTGTCTTCGGTGCGCAACTGCCACTGGTCAGGGTGCAGGGCGTCGCGCTCGATCTGGGTCACGCGGGTGTCGAGCAGGGTGTTGGACGCCAGGGGTTGGCCCCACAAACCCACCAGCGCGTTCATGCCGGGCGAGGCCACGAAATGCGGTTCGGTGGGAGGTGGTGCGCTGGCCAGCACGTGGCCGAATTCGTCGAGCACGCGCACGGTGCTGGCGCTCCAGGGGCGCACGACCGACGTGGCATTGCTGCGCAGTGCGGTTTCGAAGCGCTTGTCGCGCACGGTGAAATACTGCGAGCCATGGTCGAAGCCGCCGAACTCGGTGCGCCGGGTCGACATGCGACCACCGAGGCCGCGGCTCTTCTCGAACAGCGTGACGCGGTGACCGGCCTGCACCAGCGTGCGTGCACACACCACACCCGCCATGCCGGCGCCCACCACGGCGATGTGCAGACCCGCCGGCTTTGTGGTCCTGGATTTGGAGGAGACGGCTTTGGAGGCGCGGGTCTTGGGAGATGTGGTCATGTCTCGGGGCGCTTTCTTGGTGACGCTTGATCGGGTGGGGTGGGGAGTGCTGTTGACTGTAGCAGCCTGCCTGCCGAATGCGGGCAGCGGCTGGCTCATGTCTGGTGATGGTTGCTCAGCAGCGCCGCGCGTGTCTGCGGGCTTTGCAGGCGATCGAGCCACCAGCGCAGCGCACGACCCGTGTCGCCCGCAGTGCGGGGCAGGCGCCAGGCATAGGCCACGCGCAATGTGCGGTCGGGCCGCTGCACCTGTTTCACCACCAGCCGGCCGGCCGCGATGAAAGGCTGGGCCAGCGGCAGCGGCAGGAAACCGCTGCCCAGACCGCGCAGCTGTGCCTCGAGCTTGTGCTGCATGGTGGGCACGGTGAGCACGTCCTGCCCGGGCAGCAGGTTGTGGGTGACGCCGCGCCCGCGCTGCGCGCTGTCGGCCACGGCCACGGCGCGGTGTTCGCGCAGTTCTTCGTCGCACAGGCTGTGGCTCACCGACGCCAATGCGTGGTGCGGCGCCACCGCGTACACGAAGGTGATCGGGCCCAGTGGTGCCGCCTGGATCTCGGGCAACGAGAGGTCGCTGGGCACGCCCAGAGCCAGATCGGCCTGGCCCATTTGCAGAGCCTCCACCGTGCCCGACAGCGTCTCGGCGCGCAGCTTCAGTCGCGTGGGTGCACCTTCGGCGTAAAAGGCCTCGCAAAGCTCGAACAGCGTGGCGCGCGCGATGATCGCGTCGGCCGCGATGGTGAGCTGCGGCTCCCAACCCGTGGCCACGCGTTTGACGCGCTGCGCCACCGCGTCGAGCTCGTTGAGCAGGTACTGGCCCGAGCGCAGCAGCTCGGCGCCGGCGGGCGTGAGCACGGCGCGGCGCGCGCTGCGGTCGAACAGCAGCACGTCCAGCGCGTCTTCCACCTGGCGGATGCGGTAGGTGAGCGCGCTGGGAACCATGCCGACTTCGCGCGCTGCGGCGGCCATGCTGCCCAGCCGCGCCACCGCCTCCAGCAGGCCCAGGTTTTCAGGGGACAAGGCGGCGCGCGGGGTGGAATTGGCCATGCTGGTGTGGGATTCGACTGTTCAAACGGTTTGAATGATGCCATCAAATCCGTGCAGTCTCAAAGGCCGTTCGCCCACCCACAATCCACCCCATGCCAACGAAATCCACCCGGTCTCAGTGGCGCCACTCCCAGACGGAAAGGAACTCACCATGCTCCAGATTCGACGCTCCGACGCCCGCGGTTTTGCCGACCACGGCTGGCTCAAGAGCTTTCATTCGTTCTCGTTCGCCGACTACTTCGACCCGGCCTGGATGGGCTGGGGCAACCTGCGCGTGATCAACGAAGACCGCATCGCCCCGGGCACCGGCTTCGGCACGCACGGCCACCGCGACATGGAAATCATCAGCTACGTGCTGCAGGGCAACCTGGCGCACAAGGACAGCATGGGCAACGTCAAGGGCATCCCGCCGGGCGACGTGCAGCGCATGAGCGCAGGCAGCGGCGTGCGCCACAGCGAGTTCAACCACGCACCCAACAGCACCACCCACTTTCTGCAGATCTGGATCGAGCCCAACGTGACGGGCATCGAGCCGGGCTACGAGCAGAAGAGCTTTGGCGACGACCAGAAACGCGGCAAGTTGCGACTGGTGGCGTCCAACGGCGGCACGCAAGGTTCGGTGCACATCAACGCCGATGCGGCGATGTACGCCGGTTTGTTTGACGGTGCCGAGTCGGCCGAGCTGGCGCTGAACCCGGCGCGCAAGACCTATGTGCACCTGGTGCGCGGCTCGCTCGATGTGAATGGCGAAACGCTCAAGGGCGGTGACGCCGCGGTGCTGGCGGCCGAAAGCCAGCTTCAACTGGCCAACGGCAAGGACGCCGAAGTGCTGGTGTTCGATCTGGCCGCCTGATTTTTTCAACCCTGTTTTTTGACCCCAAGGACTTTTCATGAACGCACTTCAAAACCCCTTCGCCCTGCTGGCCCGCCTGTTGCTCGCAGCCCTCTTTCTGCCCGCGGGCATCAGCAAGATCGGCGGTTTCGCTGGTACGGCCGGCTACATCGGCTCAGTGGGCCTGCCCATGCCCGAGCTGGGCGCTGCCATCGCCATCGCGGTCGAGGTGCTCGGCGGCATCGCGCTGATCATTGGTTTCGGTACCCGTTGGGCGGCGCTGGCGCTGGCGCTGTTCACGCTGGTGGCTTCGTTCTTCTTCCACGCCTACTGGGCCCTGCCCGCCGAGCAGCAAATGATGCAGCAGCTGATGTTCATGAAGAACATCGGTGTGGTCGGTGGTCTGCTGGCATTGGCCGCATTCGGCGCCGGTGCATTCAGCCTGGACGCCCGCCGCAAGGCCTGAAACGCACAGAATCCCGCCATTCCTTCAACCCGCGCCCGACTTGCAGACGGCGCTCCATCTGAAAGCTATCCCATGACCCAAGTTGTTGTTGTGTACCACTCCGGCTACGGCCACACCCAGCGCATGGCGCAATCGGTGGCCGAGGGCGCTGGTGCCGAGCTGCTCGCCATCGATGCCGAAGGCAACCTGCCCGAAGGCGGCTGGGAAGCCCTGGCCGCGGCCGACGCGATCATCATGGGCTCACCGACCTACATGGGTACCGTGAGTTGGCAGTTCAAGAAATTTGCCGATGCCTCCAGCAAGCCCTGGTTCAGCCAGCAGTGGAAAGACAAGATCTTTGCGGGCTTCACCAACAGCGCCACCATGAACGGCGACAAGCTGTCTACGTTGCACTACCTGTTCACCCTGGCCATGCAGCACAGCGGCATCTGGGTCGGCACCGGCCTGATGCCTGCCAACAGCAAGGCCGCGCAGCGCAACGACGTGAACTACGTGGGCTCCTTCAGCGGCGCCATGGCACAGAGCCCGTCGGATGCGGGCGCGAACGAAATGCTGCCGGGTGACCTGGAGACGGCTCGTTTGTTCGGTGAGCGCGTGGCTGCGACGGCAGCCAAATTCAAGGCCTGATGGCCTGATCCAGGGCTCCTGCGGCGTAACATCCGCTGCATGAAATTCCTGAGCATCATCCCTTGGGCAGACTGGCTGGCGCTGGTCTGCTTTTTTGTCTTGTGGTCCGGCTACGCATGGTTCGCACGTGTGTGGGGGCGCAAGGTCGGCTCGCTCATTCAGACGACCAACCGCTACCGTGGCTACTGGATGACGCAGGCCACAGCACGCGACCCGCGCGTGATCGACGGCGTGATCACGCAAACGCTGTCCACCACGCCGGCGTTTTTCTCGTCCACCTCCATCCTCGTCATCGGTGGTCTGTTTGCGCTGCTGGGCACCACCGACAAGGCCACCGAGCTGATGAGCGAGATCCCGTTCGCGCAAACGACCACGCTCATCGTCTTCGAGTTCAAGATCCTGGTGATGGTGGCGATCTTCGTGTACGCCTTCTTCCGCTTTTCCTGGTGCATGCGGCAGTACACCTTTGTGGCGCTGGTGATCGGCGCCATGCCCTCGCCCGACGACTTCGACTCCGGCAAGTTCGACCGCGAGCACTACGCCCGGCGCGCCGCCGCCATGGTGGGCGCTGCGGCGGAGACCTTCAACGACGGTCTGCGGGCTTACTACTTTTCGTTCGCAGCGTTGGCGTGGTTCGTGTCCCCGCTGTCGATGGTGTTGGCCACCTTGGCGGTGGTCGCCATTCTGTACATGCGCGAATTCCGCTCCGAGGTGTTGCACATCCTGAAAGAAGATGTGACACCGCTGCCTTGAGGCCGTGGTGGCGGGTGCCGGCTCCTAAAATGGAGCGATGTTTCTACACCTGCGCCTGCACACCGAATTCTCCGTCGTCGACGGCACCAACCGCATCGATGAAGTCGTGGCCGCCGCGGCCGCCGACCGCCAACCCGCCCTGGCCATCACCGACCTGAGCAACCTGTTCGGTGCGGTCAAGTTCTACAAGGCCGCGCGCGGTGTGGGCGTCAAGCCCATCATCGGCGCCGAGGTGATGTTGCAGGGCTTCACCGAAGAAACGCCCGGCGCCATGCCCGGCAGCCACCAGCCCGCCGCGCCTCGGGTTCTGCTGTTGGTGCAGGACCACCAGGGTTACCTGAACCTGAGCGAGCTGCTGGCCCGCGCCTGGACGCGCAACGAAGGTCGGGGCCAGGCGCTGGTGCACCGCGACTGGCTGCAGGAATGCAATGCCGGTTTGATCATGCTCTCGGGTGCGCAGGCCGGCCCGGTGGGGCAAGCGCTGATGCAGGGCGACACGCAACGCGCGACCGACATGGCGCTGCAACTCTCCACCATGTTCACCCACCGCTTCTACATCGAGCTGCAGCGCGCCGGGCGTGCCGACGACGAGCGCCACGTGACGCAAGCCGTGCAACTGGCGGCGCGTTTGCACCTGCCGGTGGTGGCCACGCACCCGGTGCAGTTTCTGGAGCCCGACGGCTACGAGGCGCACGAAGCGCGCGTGTGTATTTCCGAAGGAGAGATCCTCGGCAACAACCGGCGTGTGCGCCGCTTCACCCGCGAGCAGTACTTCAAGAGCGCCGAGCAGATGCAGGCGCTGTTTGCGGACGTGCCTTCTGCCTTGGCCAACACGCTGGAGATTGCCAAGCGCTGCAACCTCACGCTGGTGCTGGGCAAGCCGCAGTTGCCCAACTTCCCCACGCCGCTGATCGATGGCGTGCCCATGCCGATGGCGGACTTCTTTCGCCAGTCGTCGTTTGAGGGGCTCGAAGAGCGCCTGGCCCACCTGTACCCCGACCCGGCCAAGCGCGACGCCGAGCGTCCGCGTTACGTGGAGCGTCTGGAGTTCGAGATCAACACGATTTTGAACATGGGGTTCCCGGGCTACTTTCTGATCGTGGGCGACTTCATCAACTGGGCCAAGAACAACGGCTGCCCGGTCGGCCCGGGCCGGGGCTCGGGCGCCGGCTCGCTGGTGGCCTACGCGCTCAAGATCACCGACCTGGACCCGCTGCAATACAAGCTGCTGTTCGAGCGCTTCTTGAACCCGGAGCGGGTGTCCATGCCCGACTTCGACATCGACTTCTGCCAGACCAACCGCGACCGCGTGATCGACTACGTCAAGGACAAGTACGGCAAGGACGCGGTGAGCCAGATCGCCACCTTCGGCACGCTGGCCGCGCGCGCGGCCATCCGCGACGTGGGTCGTGTGCTCGATTTCTCCTATGGTTTTTGCGATGGCATTTCCAAGCTGATTCCGAACAAGCCGGGCATGTCGGTCACGCTGCAGTACCCGCCCAACCCGAAAAAAGAAGGCGACAAGAACAACTACGCGATCGAGATGGAGCCGGTGCTGGCCGAGCGCATCGCGAAGGAAGACGATGTCAAGACGCTGATCGAGCTGGCGCAGAAGCTCGAAGGCATGACGCGCAACATCGGCATGCACGCCGGGGGTGTGCTGATCGCGCCGGGCAAGCTCACCGACTTCTGCCCGCTGTACGCACAGCCCGGCAGCGACTCGGCGGTGAGCCAGTACGACAAGGACGACGTGGAGGCCATCGGTCTCGTGAAGTTCGACTTTCTGGGTCTGGCGACGCTGACCATCCTGGAGATTGCGCGCGAGCTGATCATGAAGCGCCACCCGGGCCAGGAGGGCTTCCGTTTTGAAGACATCCCGCTGACCGACGCCAAGGTCTACGCGCTGTTCTCGCGCGGCCAGACCGAGGCCGTGTTCCAGTTTGAAAGCCGCGGCATGCAGGGCATGCTCAAAGACGCCAAGCCGAGCCGGCTGGAAGACCTGATCGCGCTCAACGCGCTGTACCGGCCAGGCCCCATGGACCTGATCCCCAGCTTCGTGAACCGCAAGCACGGCAAGGAAGTGATCGAGTACCCGCACCCGCTGGTGGCCGAGATGCTGTCCGAGACCTACGGGATCATGGTCTACCAGGAGCAGGTGATGCAGACCGCGCAGATCCTGGGCGGGTACTCGCTGGGCGGCGCCGACATGCTGCGCCGGGCCATGGGCAAGAAGAAGGCCGAGGAGATGGCGGAGCACCGCGAGATCTTCCGCGCCGGTGCCGCGAAGAACGACATCTCTCAGCAGAAGGCCGACGAGATCTTCGACCTGATGGAGAAGTTTGCGGGCTACGGTTTCAACAAGTCGCACGCCGCCGCCTACTCGCTGCTGGCCTACCACACCGGTTGGCTCAAGGTGCACTACACGGCCGAGTTCTTCTGCGCCAACATGACCGTGGAGATGGACGACACCGACAAGCTCAAGGTGTTGCACGAAGACGCGCTCAAGATGGGCATGAGCTTCGAGGCGCCCGATGTGAACCGCGGTTTCCACCGTTTCGAGCCCGTGACCAACAAGGTCATCCGCTATGGTCTGGGGGCCATCAAAGGCACGGGCCAGGGAGCGATTGAAGCCATCGTGGCCGCGCGCGAAGGCCGCGGCGAAGGCCCTCGGGGCCACGAGACAGGACCGTTCAAGAGCTTGTTCGATTTCTGCGTGCGGGTGGACCGCACGCGCCTGAACAAGCGCACGGTGGAAGCGCTGATCAAGGCCGGTGGTTTTGATTCACTGCACCTCAACCGAGCGGAGCTGCTGGCCTCGGTGGACCGTGCGTTCACCTTCGCCGCCGCGTCGGCTGCGAACGCCGCTCAGGCCGACATCTTCGGCGACAGCGACCACGGCTCCAGCACGCAGGACCCCGATCTGGTGGCTACCACGCCCTGGGGCGTGAAAGAGCGCCTGACCATGGAGAAGACCGCGATCGGCTTCTATTTCTCGGGCCATTTGTTTGACGAGGTCGAGCGCGAGGTGCGCCGCTTCGCGCGCACGCCGCTGGGCGATGTGGTGGAGAGCCGCGACCCGGTGATCCTGGCCGGCATCGTGACCGACTTCCGCGTGATCAACGGCCAGCGAGGCAAACTCGCGCTGTTCAAGCTCGACGACAAGACCGGCGTGTTCGAAACCAGCGCCGACGAAAACCTGATCAACGCGCACCGCAACCTGCTGAAGGACGACGAGCTCATCATCGTGCAGGCCGTGGCCCAGCCCGACCGCTTCTCGGGCGGCGTGCGCCTGAAGATCCAGCAGGTGTGGGACCTGGCCGCGGCGCGCTGCCGCTTCGGCAAGTACCTGCGCGTGGCGGTGAACGGCCACGCACCCGCCGTGGCCCAACTGGTGCGCGAGTTCCCGCCCAAGCGGGAAGTGACGGAGCAGGGGGAGTTGGTTCGGGGCCTGCCGGTGCGCCTGCAGCTCTTGCGCGAGGGCGCGCAGTGCGAATTGCAGCTGGACGACCGGGCGCTGTTTTTCCCGACCGATGCGGCGCTGGCCAGCTGGATGGCCCAGGCGCATGAGCGGCGGGCGGAAATCGTGTTCGATTAGGTGGCACCCCCTGCGCCGCTGCGCGGCTTCCCCCTCAAGGGGGACAACATCTGCGGCCCGGCGAAGCCGGTTTCGCGATGTTTCTGGGTGGGTCCCGGCGCTCCGGTTCTGCCTCGTGTGTCAGTCCAGCGGGCGCAGACCGATCACCAGTGATGACGGGACGCGCCCGTCCGTGTCTTTGGGCAGGCTGTTGGTGCGGTCGATGGCGCGCAGCACGGCCTCGTCCCATGCGGCGTTGCCGCTGCTCTTGATGAGCTTGCGCGATGTGATGGTGCCGTCGGGTGAGGTGCGAACCTCGACCTCGGCGCGGGGGTTGCCCGGGGCCACGTCGGTGAACACCACGTTGGGTTTGATGCGTGCGGCCACCTTGGCGCCATAGCCCGGTGTGGGGCCGCTGGACTGTGCGGCCGTGCCGGTGCTTTGTGGACCACCGGTGGCGCCGGCCTGGCCCATTATGCGGTTGATCTGGTCTTCGCGCATCTGCGCCAGGCGCTTTTCATCGGCCGCGGCCTTGCGCTCCTGTTCCCGCTTTTGCTCGGCCAGTTTCTGCTGGCGCGCTTTTTCCTCGGCGGCTTTTTCAGCTGCGGCCTTCTTCTCCGCTGCTGCCTTCTCGGCGGCCTTCGCGGCGGCCAACTTCTTCGCTTCTTCCTCGCGCGCTTTCTGTTCGGCCTCGGCTTTTTTCTTCGCCTGCGCCGTCGCGATGTCGGCCTGGTTGGGTGCGGGCGGCGGAGGTGCGGGCGCTGGCGCCGGCGCGGGTTTGGGTGCCGGTTTCGGCGGGGCGGGCTGGGGTGCAGGCGTCGGAGGTGGTGGTGCCACCGCGCGTGGTGCGGCCTGCACCGGCATGCGTGACCAGAGCTCGGCTTCGACCGTGACCGGTTCGGCGTCGTGTTGCCACTGCACACCCAGTGTGAGGGCAATCACCAGCAGTCCATGGGCAACAAGCGCCAGCCCCATGGGCCCGAGCCAGCGGCCGCTGGGTGGCGGCGCGAGGTCGAGGTGGTCGGCGGTGGACTGCATGGTGCTGGGGATGGTTTCAGCGTGAGGTTTGCACGGACAGGCCCACGCGGGCAATCCCGGCTTCCTGAAGGGTACTCATCACACGAACAACGGCTTCGTACTTCACGTTCTTGTCGGCGCTGATCACGACCGGCACGCCGCCTTCGGGTGCCGCGCCCTTGCTGCTCTGCAGTTGCTGCACACGGGCCACGAGTTGGGGGAGGCTCACGGGCTGGGGGTCGGTGCTGGCCGAACCTTCGCGCACCTGGATCTGCTCGTCCTTGTCGATCATCACCGCCACGAAACGGTCGGGCTGGCGCCCGGCCTGGCCCACGCTGGGCAGCGCAATCTGGCTGGGCGTGATCAGCGGCGCTGTGACCATGAAGATGATCAGCAACACGAGCATCACGTCAATGAACGGGACCATGTTGATCTCGTTGATGGTGCGGCGGCCCCGGCCGCGTGATGAAACGGCGGGCATGGTCAGTGACCCGAGGGTGTTTGTGTCTGCGCGCCGAGGTTGCGCTGCAGGATGTTGGAGAACTCTTCCATGAAGGTCTCCATGGCGTTGGCCACGCGGTCGATGTCGTGCGCGAAGCGGTTGTAGAACACCACCGCGGGGATGGCGGCGAACAGGCCGATGGCGGTGGCCACCAGCGCTTCGGCGATGCCCGGCGCCACGGTGGCCAAGGTCACCTGCGCCAGCGCGGCCAAGCCTGTGAAGGCGTGCATGATGCCCCACACGGTGCCGAACAGGCCCACGTACGGCGAGACCGAGCCGACCGATGCGAGGAAGGACAGGTTGGTTTCCAGCACATCGAGTTCACGCTGGAAGCTCGCGCGCATGGCACGGCGCGCGCCGTCGAGCAGGGCGCCGTTGTCGGTGATGCGGCGCTCGCGCAGTTTCTGGTATTCGCGCATGCCGCTGGCAAAAATGCGCTCCATCGGGCCGCCGTGTTTGGCGCTCTGGGCGGCTGCGGCGTACAGGTCGTTGAGGTTGGTGCCCGACCAGAACTCGCGTTCAAAGTCTTCGTTGTGCGCGCGCACGCGCTTGAGCGAAAACACCTTGCGGAAGATGGCAGCCCAGCTCATGACGGAAACCACCATGAGCAGCACCACCACGGCTTGCACCACCCAACTGGCGTTGAGCATCAATTGAACGATGGAGAGGTCTTGGTTCATGGGTGTTCAGAGAAGGCGGGTCGTGAAGAAGTTTCAGGGCGTCAGTTGAAGCGCGGCCATCACGGCGGGCGGTATGCGCTGCGGGCGCAGCAGGCGGTCGTCGACCCAGCCGATGCGGATGGTGCCGCTGCAGAGCAGGGCTGCCTGTGCGTCGCCTTGCTGCGGTTTCAGGAGCGCGGTCTGCTCGATTGTCATGGACGCACGGCCTGCTTCCACCACCCGTGCTGTAACCAGAAGCAAATCATCAAGCCGCGCGGGGCGGTGGTATTGCAACTGGGTCTGGGTGACGACGAACATGCCGCCGAGTTGTTCGCGCAGGCGTTGTTGCTCGACGCCCAGGGCGCGCAGCCACTCGGTGCGGGCGCGCTCGAAGAACTTGAGGTAGTTGGCGTAGAAGACGATGCCACCCGCGTCGGTGTCTTCCCAGTACACGCGGACTGGCCACGTGAATGGTGCAGATTGCAGCGCGGGCGGGTTCACAGCGCTTGCTCCAGGCGGGCCACGGCTTCCTGAAGCTGGGCCATCGAATTGGCGGTCGAGAAACGCAGATAGCGGCCCGGGTCGGCGCTGCCGAAGTCGCGCCCCGGTGTGGCGGCCAACTGACAGCGGTTCATGAGCTCGAAGGCCAGCGCCCAGCTACCGCCTTCATCGGGCCGGGGGCCCTGCCGCGGGATGCCCCAGCGCTCGCACAGCCCGGTCACATCGGCCCAGGCATAGAAGGCGCCGTCGGGCATCACCGGCACGCTCAGACCCAGGCGGTTGAGTTCGGGAATGAAGAAGTCGCGCCGCGCCTTGAACTCGCTGCGCCGGCGCTCGTACTCGGTGAGGCTCTCGGGCTCGAAGCAGGCCAGGGCTGCGTGTTGCGCGATGGTGCTCGCGCAGATGAACAGGTTCTGCGCGAGGCGCTCCACCGCGGGCACCAGTGCGGGCGGCAGCACCAGCCAGCCCAGGCGCCAGCCGGTCATGTTGAAGTACTTGCTGAAGCTGTTGATGCTGATGACCTCATCGCCCAGGCCGTCGGGCAGGCCGAGGGCACTGTGGCCGAATTCATCTTCGTAGCTCAGGCCGAGGTAGATCTCGTCGACCAGGGTCACGCCGTCTTTGGCGCGGACGAAACGCGCGATGCGTTCGAGTTCGTCGCGGGCGATCGAGGTGCCGGTGGGGTTGGACGGTGAGGCCAGCAGCACGCCGCGTGTGGCGGGGGTCCAGTGGGCTTGCACTTGATCTGCGCTGAGTTGAAAGCGCTGTTCTGGACCGCTGGGAACCATGACCGCGCGGCCTTCGGCAGCTTGCACGAACTGGCGGTTGCACGGATAGCTCGGGTCGGGCATGAGCACCTCGTCGCCAGCCTCGATGAGGGCCAGGCAGGCCAGCTGCAAGGCCGCAGAGGCGCCCGCGGTGACGACGATGCGGCTCGCGTCGATGGACAGGCCGAACCGGCTCAAGTACCAGGCGCTGATGGCTTCGCGCAGGGCGGGCAGGCCGAGCGCCTGCGTGTACTGGCTGCTGCCGCTGCGGATGGCGCGCTCGGCGGCGGCCATGACCAGAGGTGGAGCCGTGAAGTCCGGCTCGCCGATGTTCAGGTAGATCATCGACCGGTCGCCCGGCTTGGCCTGGGCGGCCATGCTGGACGCCGCTTTGGCCAGCTCCATCACGTAGAAGGGTTCGACGCGCTGGGCGCGCTGCGAAATCCTCACGGGGCTGCGTTTTTGCGGGCGCCGGTTTTGGAGGGCGCGGCGGCCACCTCGGCCGGGCGCAACTGCGCGGCCAACTGGTGCAGCACGCCGTTGACGTACTTGTGGCCGTCGGTGCCACCGAACGATTTGGCGAGTTCGATGCACTCGTTGAGCACCACGCGCCACGGCACGTCCAGGCAGTGCTGGAACTCGTAGGCACCGATCCAGAGCACGCCGCGTTCGATGGGAGAGAGTTCGGACAGCGGACGGTCCAGTGCGGGCTTGATCAGTGCGTCCAGCGCGTCGGCCTGGTTGACGCAGCCGTGCAGCAGCGCATCGAAGTGCACGCTGTCGCATTTGTGGAAGCCGGCCAGGTCGCGCGTGAACGCGTCGATGTCGGTGGCGGCGTTGCGGCCCACCAGGTGCTGGTAGATCGCCTGCAAGGCGAACTCGCGTGCGCGGGTGCGGGCCGACTTGTCGGCCGCCTTGCGGCCGATCAAGCCGCTCTTGGGCTTGTCGCCCTCGGTGGTGGGAAGTTCTGTGGACATGTTCAACCGATCTCTTGAAGCAGGTGGGCCATTTCGACTGCCACGCGGGCCGCGTCGCGGCCTTTGTCGGTCTTGCGGGCGATGGCCTGCTCCAGCGTTTCGGTGGTCAGGATGGCATTGGCAATGGGGATCTGGTAGTCCAGCGCCAGGCGGGTGACGCCCGCGCCGGATTCGTTGGCCACCAATTCGAAATGGTAGGTCTCGCCGCGGATGATGCAGCCCAGGGCGATGAGCGCGTCGAAGTCGTCGCGCTCGGCCATGGCTTGCAGGGCCACGGGCACTTCCAGCGCGCCGGGGACCTTGACGTGCGCGATGTTCTTCTCTTGCACACCGAGTGCGAGCAGCTCTGCGAGGCAGGCGGCATACAGCGCGTCGGTGATGGGTTCGTTGAAGCGGGCCTGAACGATCCCGATGCTGAGCTTCTTGCCGTCGAGCAAGTCAGCCGTGCCTTTGTCTGCGCCGAACATGTGCGGCTCCATTTCTTCTTGAGGATGTTGGGGAGGTGAGTGGCTTCAACCGTTTCGGCTGAGGTACCCGGTGATTTCCAGGCCGTAGCCGGTCATGCTGGGCATGCGGCGCGGGTTGCCCATGAGGCGCATCTTCTGCACGCCACATTCGCGCAAGATCTGCGCGCCCACGCCGTAGGTGCGCAGGTCCATGCGGCCTCGCTCGGGCGCCTGGGCGGAGCGCGCCGTGCCTTCGAACTGGGCCAGCAGCTGACCAGCGGTCTCGCCGCAGTTGAGCAACACGGCCACACCGGCGCCAGCTTCGCTGATATGGCGCAGGCTGGCTTCCAGGCTCCAGGAGTGCATGGAGCGTCCAACTTCCAGCGCGTCCAGCACCGACAGCGGCTCGTGCACCCGCACGTCCACCGATTGATCAGGGTTCCACTGGCCCTTGACCAGTGCCAGGTGCAGGGCGCCACTCGGTTCGTCGCGGAAAGCGGTGGCGCTGAATTCGCCAAACGCCGTGTTCAGGGGACGTGTGCCCAGCTTGTGTACCAGGCTTTCGTTGCGGCTGCGGTGTTCGATCAGGTCGGCGATGGTGCCGATCTTCAGGCCATGTTCGGCGGCGAACAGCTGCAGGTCGGGCAGGCGGGCCATGGTGCCGTCGTCCTTCATGATTTCGCAGATCACGGCGCTGGGGCTGCAGCCGGCCATGGCGGCGAGATCACAACCCGCTTCGGTGTGGCCCGCGCGCATGAGCACGCCGCCTTCCACCGCCTGCAGCGGAAAGATGTGGCCGGGTTGCACCAGGTCGGTGGCCACCGCGTTCGGCGCCACCGCCACCTGCACCGTGCGCGCGCGGTCGGCGGCCGAAATGCCGGTGGTCACACCCTCCGCGGCCTCGATGGAGATGGTGAAGGCCGTGCCCATCTTGGTGCCGTTGCGTGGGACCATGGGCGGCAGGCGCAGGCGCTCGCAGCGCTCTTTGGTGAGCGTGAGGCAGATCAGGCCACGGCCGAAACGGGCCATGAAGTTGATGGCTTCGGGCGTCACATGGTCGGCTGCGAGCACCAGGTCGCCTTCGTTTTCGCGGTCTTCTTCGTCGACCAGGATCACCATGCGCCCGGCGCGCATGTCGGCCACGATGTCTTCCACAGGCGAAATGGCCACCGGGGCCAGGGTTTCAGGCGCGTTCATGCGGGTTCCTTGAGAGTGGTGTGACCGGCGCTGAGCATGCGCTCGACATAGCGCGCCACGGTGTCGATTTCCAGATTGACCGAGCTGCCGTCGGTCAACTGGCCCAGGGAGGTGTTTTGCACCGTGTGGGGAATGAGGTTGATGCTGAATTCACAGCCGTCGGCGTCGTCCTGAACCGAATTGACGGTGAGGCTGACGCCATTGACGGTGATTGAGCCCTTGTAGGCGAGGTATTTGCCGAGCTCGGTCGGCGCGATGACACGCAGTTCCCAGCTCTCACCGACCTGGGCGAAGCGGGTCACGCGCCCGACGCCGTCCACATGCCCGGAGACGATGTGTCCACCCAGCCGGTCGTGGGCGCGCAGCGCTTTTTCCAGGTTGATGCGGTAGCCGATTTGCGCCAAACCCGTGGTGCGGGCGAGCGATTCTGCCGAGATGTCGATGGTGAAGTGCCGCTGGGGCAGATCCAGCGAGGTCACGGTCATGCAGGCGCCGTTGAGCGCAATGCTGTCGCCCAAGCCAACATCATCCAGGTACCCGGGGGGTGCCTCGATCGTGAGTCGCTTGCCATGGTCCAAAGAGCTGCCCAGGTCGTGGAGGGCGGCGATGCGCCCCACGCCGGTGATGATGCCGGTAAACATCCGGCTATTTTCGCAGGGTTTTGAAGCTCGCCCGGTTCGTCAGGGTGTCGGCCCCGAACGGAGCAGGCCTGGGCGAGTCAGTGATCCGTCACGATGTTGGGCGGCAGCCCGTCTTGGTGGGGTCGCAGCGGCGGATGCGGCCGGCCTGGGAATAGACCACCGCGGTGGCGCGACCTTCCGGCAGGTAGAACACCACGCTGCCGGTGGCGATTCCATCGGTGCTGGAACGCGGGAAACCTGCGGGATTGAACAGCAAATACCCGTCCGCCACGGTGCCTCGATCTTCCAGATCATCACTGGGCCCGTTGCTCATCACGCCATCCCCGGCGGGCCCCTGCTCGACGATCAGCGTGTCGGTCCCCGCTGTGTATTGCATGTCACGGTCCATGTCGGCATACACACGCCAACCTCCGACCCACCCCAGATCGGCATCCACCACCTGCACCAGGGTGTGGCGTGACATGCGCATGGCATTGGCCCGGGCCAGTTGTGTCGCATTGAAGAAGTTGCCGCTGACACGGGTGGGCACAACCGCCATCCATTTGTAGCTGTCGCTGCCTGTTCCAGCATCGTTCATGCGGACTCGAACGATGCGGGGCTTGCCCAGCACATTGCCCATGGCGGCATGGTCCGCGTCGGTGAATTCCCACAGCACGCTGTCCTTGGAGAATGCATCGGGTTCTGTCACGTCGAGTGCGTAGATGCCTTGCGCTCCTGCCCCCGCGCCAGACACCAGCACGCTTCGCCATTGACCGTTCATCTGGACCTCACCCACGGTGGGCGTTGCATCCAGCAGTGGGCGATGCGTGTAGTCGGGATCGGGCAGGATGTTGAGTTGCGGGACGATGAAGCCCGGGATGTAGGCAAACAGTTCTAGACCGTCGCTGGCGCGGAACGCGTGCAGCATGCCGTCGTTGGCGTTTGCAAACACCACCGGCGTCCGGTTCTTCTGCGTCTGCTGGAAGGCGGCGTAGCCAGTGCCTGCAAGCGTCGTGGACGGCGCCCCTTGGTACACCAGTCCTGAGTTGACCACGCTGCCCAAGACCCGTGTGCGAGCTCGAAACGGACGTTGAGGAGCGGAAGCAGAGCGCTCATCACCGCGGTGGCCGCGCAGGAAGTTCAGCCGACCAGGACCAAGGTTGTCCACGGGACCGCTGGGGCTCGTGTTCAGCGCATCCTGGTGCGCAGCAGCGAGGGAGCTGTCCCATTTGAATGGAGACGGACCCACGCTGCCTTGTTGCCCCAGTGGCGAACCCACCACGATGTTGCGACTGGCGCCACTGTCGGCCAGGGTGCGCAGTGTGAGGAGTTCCGAGGCGTCCCAGGCTGGCGTGCTTTCCAGCGTCGCTTTTCCGTCGGCTGACAGGCTGAGGGCGAACTTGCGAACCCGGCCGCTCCAGTCGCCGCCCACGGGATTGAAGCCGCCTTGGTACACCGAGTTTGCTTCCGAGGTGCTCAGCTCCTGCGATGTCAGTGCACTGCCCGCAATGCTGCTGGTTTCGTTGACCAGTGAGGCGAAGACGTTGCCGATCGAGTCCAGGAATTTTTGGGGGTCGCTCACCACAAAGTAGTTTTTGGCGTCGCCGTTGGCGCCTTGCCAGGCGAAGTTGTTGCCCATGGCAAACGGGCTGCCGGTGTTGCCCGCTAGTGCGTCATCGAAACCGCCGTATTTGGCGGCCAGGTGCAACTGTGTACCGCGGCGCAGACTGGCGCTGGCACCTGTCATGTTGTAGCTGTTGACGTCGATGGAAAACGTGCTGATGCGGGCCTTGGGCAGATCGGCTCGGAAGCTTTGCGTGTTGGCGAAGAGCGCCAGGCCCGCCATCATGAAGGAGCCCGTCGCGCCGGTTTCAACGAACGGATCGGTTGCTATGTTGGGAAGGTCCGGGCGGTAGGGGCTGTTTTGCGCAATGTTGAAGGCCTTGCGGGTTGTGCCGGTGCTGTCCGTGTAGGGAGCGCCCACGTTGGCTTCGAACGAGCCCACGATCCCGGTCCACTTTTGCACATCCAGCGGAACAGGTGTTTGCTCTGCCTGTCGAACGCCGTCGCTGTAGCGCTCCAAGGTGTTGCCCGGCAAGTACCGGTCGCTGTGGGTGGATTCGGCCAACTCGCTCGCCAAAGCAGCAGCAACCACCTGGTAGCGCGTTTGGGTGTTGGCTTGCAGCGCAGCCGTCTGCATGCCTGCCGACCCCAACATCCCGATGCTCAGGATGATGATGGTGACCAGCACCTCAACGAGACTGAAGCCAGCCTGGTTTGGGCGCACAGGGAACGTGTGTGCTTTGAACATGCACGCACTCTAACTGCGAAAAAAGAGTCACAAAGTAACTATCTGACAGCCAAAATGATTGGATGGATAGCCGGTATGACTACTATTCAGGCGGTATTGACGGGGAGCTCAATCCGTGTTTTCGGCTCTACCAAGCCCAACATTCCATCGGGCCGAGGGGGTGCGGCACTTCGGCCGTGGCGACTTGGCTTCGAACGCCCGTGTGGTTGATTCGGAACGAGCCGCACTGGTCACTGGCCTGATCGCCCTGGGGGTGGGCCGTCAGCGTGTAGGCCAACCCGTCTGTGGACGCCGCGGCGATGGTGTATTGCCTGCCTTTCACGAACAACACGCTTTCGGGAATGGCCACAGCCTTTGGATACCGGCCTTGCGCCGAGGCGGTGCGTTCCATCCACTGCGCTGCGTTGGACAACGCGGCGCGAGCGTTTGCGCGGTGCCCGCGCTTCACATGGTCGTTGGCGATGGGCAACACCAAGCCGACCACGACTGTCAGTGCAGCCATGGCGGTCGTCAGTTTGATGAAGTTGGGGCGACGCGAGAGGAGGGTGCTGAACCTGAACATGCCGGAACTCTACCCAAGCATGTTGAATTCCAAAGTAGTCAATCGATGGCTGCTACTCGACAGAAGACCGACGGATTGATTGCTTTGTTTGCACTACGCGCGCCTTTGCGTGGCAGGCGCGAGGAACTCAGATCAAGCGTGGGGCGTTCGCAAAAACGCATCATGGCCCTGCACGCGGGCCACGATGCGAAGGTCTTCACCCACACGTTCAATGGAGGCGAAGTGGAGTGGGACACCATCCTGCAGCAGCTCGAGGGGCCCCAGGTTCGACAGGCTGGCGCCTTGGCCGAGCAACTTGGGCGCCAAGTACACCAGAAGTTCGTCCACCAGGCCCTCGCGCAAGAAAGAGCCGTTGAGCTTGTGCCCCGCCTCCACATGCAGCTCGTTCACTTCGCGCTGTGCCAAGTCCCTGAGCATGGCCGCCAAGTCGACTTTGTTGTCGGCGCCCGGCATGTGGATAGGGATCGCGCCGCGTTCGGCCAGAGCCGCCTGCTTCTCGGCGTCGAGCACCGCGTGGTAGATCCAGACTTGCCGTGGCAGCCCGCCGGGGGCGGGCTCGAACAGTCGTGCTGACAACGGCGTGGCAAGCGCACTGTCCACGATCACGAGGTGGGGCTGACGTGTGGTGTCTGGCAAACGCACGTCGAGCCTGGGGTCGTCTTCCATTACTGTGCCGATACCCGTGAGCACGGCACAAGCGCGAGCGCGCCAGGCATGACCGTCAGTTCGAGCGGCTTCCCCGGTGATCCACTGGCTCGCTCCATTGTTCAGCGCACTCGTGCCATCGAGCGACGCGGCCATTTTCATGCGCACCCACGGTGTGCCGCGCACCATTCGGCTGAAGAAACCGATGTTGAGTTCGCGTGATGCCAAGGCCGCTTCGCTCTCGGGCGGGAGCAGCTCCACCTCAATGCCCGCCGCCCTCAGCCGCGCCAGGCCTCGCCCGGCCACAAGTGGGTTGGGGTCCTCAGTCGCCACCACCACTTTGGCTATTCCGGCTTCGACAAGCGCGTCGCAGCACGGTGGAGTACGGCCATGGTGGGAGCAGGGTTCCAAGGTGACGTAGGCGGTGGCACCGGCAAGTGGGTGGCCTTTGGCGCGAGCATCGCGAAGCGCCATGACTTCGGCGTGTGGGCCGCCGGCCTGTTGGGTAAATCCCTGTCCCAAGACATGCCGTTCGTGGGACATGATCACACACCCTACACGCGGATTGGGATTGGAAAGATCGATGGCATTCCGCGCCAGCGCCAGCGCCTGTTGCCAAACCGCAGAGAAGGCAGCGGGAGTACTTACTGCCAGCAAGCGTTCACAGCCTTCGCGCCAGACTTGCCCTTTTGTCCAGCTTGGTTGAGGGTCAGGTTGCCACATCCTGTGTCGCCAGCCTGCGGGCCACCGGGCACAGCGCGCAGAGCGTATTGGGAGGAGGTGGGGGCTGTGCTGAATTCAAACGTGTAAGACGCGCCGAGATCGCTGCGACACGACAGGACGGGCAGCACCGCGCTAGCCATGGGGGTGGCACAGCCGGCACCTGTGGTGTTGTAGGCCAGGCAGGTTGAGTAATTGCGCTCCATCCATTGACTCAGTTCCATGAGGCATCCGGCCGCTGCCACGCGCCGGGTCTTCAACACATGGTTTTGATAGCTCGGGTAGGCAATGGCAGAGAGGATGCCGATGATGGCCACCACGATCATGAGTTCGATCAAGGTGAAGCCTCGAACGCGGTGCGCAGCGGAGAGGTTGAGTGGTTTCATGAAATCAGTCCCTGACAATCTCGCGCCACGAGAGGCGCCCCCTGCGGGCAACAGTGGGAATATTGACTCGAACGTCCTCGAGGCGACCATCGGATCCTCCCACAACCAGACGATTGCCGATCAGGATGGCCTCTCCTGGCATGCCGACACCCAGGTCGATGGAACTGATGTTGGCGTTCTGGTTGCCGCTCAACTGGATGACATCGTCGAGAAAGTTGTTGTTGTCGTTGATGTCGAAGAAAGGGAGGCTCAATCTCGCACAGGTGAACGGATTGATTGCATTGATGTAGCCATTGCCGCCGGCAACACACTGATCGTTGGTGACAGGGACGATGGTGCTGCCGAGCAATGTGGGCTCAGCAAGATTGAACAGCCGGGGAGTGGTGATCATGCGCTCACCCGTCTCCGGGAGATCGACGTAACAGCCGTCCTTGTTGAACATGTCTCCCGCAGACGCAGTGGGGAAGGACCGGACCTTCTTGCCATCGAACGTACCGGTGATGCTGACTATTCGCGGTGTCATGTTGGCGCGGCTGCTCACGGTCGTGTTCGAATCGATGAAGCTGTAGAGGGTTTGCCTCGACGTGTTTGTGGGGTCGCCACTGAGGAAATAACTCCCCGTGCCGAAGAATACAAACCGTTTGCCCAGGTTGGGGTCGGACTGCACCGTGTTGATGGCCACAGACATTGGGCCAGTGATGGGCTGCACCCCATTGCTCGCGTTGCGCGCCACGAAAATGGGACTGGCATTGTTGTCCACGCTCCAGTTGGCTGGGTCGTCATTGGTCAGGTTGAATTTCCACACGTTGCCGAACATATCACCCGCGTACGCGAAGTCCACTTCGCCATCGCTGTTCGTATCGAACGTGCCAGGCGTGGCCAGGCCATTGTTGCCGGCGACAGGCGTGACCAGCTTGCGGATGATGGTTCCCGTGGCGAGCTCGACCACATAAAGTGCCGCGGACCCGTTGCTGCTGTTGTAACCATTGCCCACAAGGGCGACCTGCCGGCCGTCCTGGATGCGGGTGATGATGGGGCGTCCGAGCATGAAGCCCAAGTCTGCATCCGCAGAGTTTGTGTACTCCCACTTGACGTCGTTGGCCGAAAAGCTCTCCGGCGTCGTGACGTCAAGGCCAAACATGCCCTTGCCTCCGCGGCCCATCAGACCGATGAGATAAATGCGGTCGGTCGTCAGCGTCTGGTTGGATACTGCAATGTCGCCATCCACGAAATATTGGTGGTTGGTGTTGTAGTTGGTCGCCGCTAACGCCTTCATCTTGGGCAGTGAGGTGCTGGGGACATAGGCAAACATTTCCGAGCCAGAGGGAAGGCCGTTTGCTCCAGCGGCCTTTGTTGTGAAGGCGTGCAGCATTCCGTCGTTGGCGCCAACAAAGACCGTTTGCGTCTCCTTGCTGAAGGCGGGCGACGAATGCGCGATATCACCGAGAACTGTGCTGTCCAGTCGATCCCGGAAGTTGCCTTGTTTTGAAACTTCACCACTGCGATCGCCACGCAGGTAATTGAAGAGAGACTGGCTATCGTCAAACAGTGCCTTCTCTGCCGTGGAGAGCCCGCTGCCGCCCCATGTAAATTCGCGGCCCTTGTTGAGTCCGGTGGCGTCGGACCAGTAAAAGATCTTGCGGCTGTTGTGTTCTGGGATGCGGGCTGCTGCGTTCCAGGTGGGCGTGGCGCCAACGCCCGCGCTTGTTGCCGGGTAAGCCAGAAGGTCGCCAGACCAACGGTTTGAGTTGAAGGTGGCTTGGAATACAAGCGTTTCTGTGGACAGCGTGGTGCTGTTCGCGATGATGCTTCCTCCGCTGCCGCTTCGCGAACTGATGTTTTCCAAGGCCTTGCGCAACTGGGTGCGCAGGTTCAATGGGTTCTGAACCAGAAAGTAGGAGTCTGGGGTGCCATCGTTGTTGGCATCCCATTCTTGGCGGCGGTTGGGGCCAGTGATTGCATCCTCCGCTATGTAGCCGCCGTACTTGGCCAGGTACCAGAGCGGACCCTTGAGAAGACTGGCACCTGCCGAACCGGGAGAGAACGTGTAAGTCGGAATATTTGCGGCAAGAGCGCCAACGGCCGGCAAACTGTTGCAACCGGTGTTGGTCAAGGTTTCGCAATAGCCGGGCTCTTGGTCTTTGGGGACGTTGAGAAAATAGGCAGGCGAGTTCGTCTCGTCGCGGGCCACCAAGTAGACGCCGTCTTTGGTGGTACCCGAAATCACATAGCCCATGTTTTGCTGAATGCCACCAGCCTGGTAGGTAGGCGTGACCTTGATGGACAAAGTCCCGTTGTCATTGGCCTTGATCTCGTAAAGCGCAATGGCGTCCATGTCGTGGTCACCACCTTGCTCTACGTCTTCAAAGTTGATCTGGAAGCGCGCGGAGTACCGACCGCCGTTGATCGCAGCGTTGTAATCCTTACCGGTCGGGCCACTCGAATTGACCAGCTCTTCCACGTAAAAGTCGACGATCTGGTTGGTGGGCTGGTAGCTGCCCTTTGTGGCCACAATGTTCGACCCGCTGACCGATTTGGCAAACGGCACCATGGTGATCTTGCGGTCACCAGGCATCGGGATGTCGAACGAGGGCAGGGGCGAGCTCAAGGCGACTACGTAGGAATCCACCTTGACCGGCAACGACGCGCCCGCTGGCGTTGTCAAAGTGCGCACACCGACACTCTTGGCCCAATACGCCACCGCTGCCGAATAGTACGAACCTTGTTTGGTCGGTTCTTCGGGTGCCAGACCACGAATGCTGGCCAGGTTGGTGACGTTTTTGGGCGTGGGCGCGGCGTCGTACAACGTTCCTGACTGGCCGATGAAACGCAGCCCTGTGATGCTTGACGTTGCGCTGGCTGCTTCGATGCCGGTGATCAGATTGCTGTAGGTTTCCGCACTGAGCGAACTGATGATGCTCGTCCCCGAGATCGATGAACTGAAGGCGTTGACTGCACCTCGCACCTGATTGGAATCGAAGGACGGATTGACGTCCGAGATCACAAGGAAATTGGCACGAGAGCAATACGGCCGGTTCGCATAGGGATCGTCCCAAGTGGCGCTGTTGAGGCCGACCTGGCCATCAATGGTGCGTTCGGTGCTGGCATCAAACGCAGACAAAGGGGCCAGGGCGCCCGCAAAGTACCTGGCTCCCTCCATCATCATTTCCCCGATAGGGTTGCCCCAGTCCACGAGCTGCCCTTCGCTGGCGGCCTTGGCCGAGTCTTCATAAGGGCTGGACTTCCAGTACTCGTTGGTGGCGCTGCTCTGGTTGAAGCCGCGGATGCGCAGGTTGTTGAACGTGTCCACGATCGGTGCTGAACCGACCACGAACTGACCCGTGGTTGAGTTGACTTCGTTCGCAAAGGACGAAATCACCTTGCGCAGGCGCCCGCCCGACATGTGCTTGTCGTAACTGCCCGTCATGAGGCCAAACAACATGGCCTCGTTCTCGCCGTATTCATGCAGCAGTCCGATGGGTTTGTAGCTGCCGCTGTTTCCGTTGGGATAGAACTTGCACTCGTTGGTGTACGGTGTCTTGCATACTTCTGCGCGTACGGTGAAGTTTTCGGGCAATCCTGTCCCGTTGGGGAAGCCGCCGCTGGACAGGCTGTCCGCCAGCACTGGACGTTCTTTCGAAGCCCATTCCCAGATGCGCTTGTCGCCGCCGACGTTGCGACGGATGCGGAGCAACGGAGGCAGGCTGCTGCAATTGCTCAGGGTGGCGCAGGAGCGATCGATGTTGCCCGTCAAATTGCCAAAGAAATGGCGCGAGGTGGCATTGACGGGCAAATCCAGCGGCGTGTATTGGCGGATGTCGTATCCACTGGTGGCAATGCTGTGATATTCCTTGCCCCAGCTGTGGGCATCTTGCGGAATGTAGGCGCGCCGCAAGACCGTACGGGTGGCTGTGTCGATATCCCGGAAGCCGCCGTAGAGCACCTTTCGAAGCGCGTCGATGCGGCTGGTGGTCACGTAGTTGAGCCAGTTGCCCGACCACTCGGTGGCCCCAGTGCACACCCCAAGCGCCCCGGCAGTGGCAACCGGTTCGAAGAGCTCGGCGTTTTCGGCTGCGATGTTGGTGGCGTCGCTGATGGAGTAGCTGTCGCTGTTGCCGGAATAGCTGTAGCACAGGGTGGAGTCGAACAAGCCAAAGTAGGTGATGGTTGGCTTGAATCCCACATCCAGCAGTCCATCGCCGTTGATGTCGGAGGCGTCGTTGTACGCTTCGTAGAAAAGCTTGTGGTCGCGACCGGCAACCAGCATGGCCAGAGGTTTTGCGCTGACGGTGGCGCTCAAGGGGGTAGACGGCCAGATCAGGTTGGCGTGGGCCAGCATGGCGCCCTGCGTGAGGACGATCACAGACATCGCAAGCACTTTTGCGGTCGTGTTCATTCGAGCTTTGAGCTTCATTCGGATCCCCCTTGTGCGAACGGTCATTCCGTTGCGTAAATCGATTGAAGCAACACCGATGCCCGGTCATTGCCTGCGTTGCTGCGGGCGGTGATGCGGTAGCGCCGGCAGTTGGTGGAAGAGGTGGGCGAACTCGGATCGCAGGCGAAAGTGGTGCCCAGGTATTCCACGAAGTACTGCGGCGAAATGTCGATGTTGCCGTTTTCGACTACCGCAGCCGCACGCCAACTGGAGAATGAACTGTCCAGCCAGCGCGGCGTGTCTGTGGCAGCAGGTGAGCCGCAAATGCCGGACACGCAGGCGCTCAAAGGAGCGGGGGAGGGTTTGTTCGCTTCAACAAATGCCTCTGCCTCGCGCAGCGCGGCTTCAGCCGCCTGGAACGAAAGACTTCGATCGAGCGTGTGACCAGTCATGCGTTCTTCCAGGGTCACCGAGCGCATGCTGTTCAATCCCACAAGCGTCATGATGACGAGAAGAATCAGTGCCACAACAAGCGCGATGCCCTTTTGCTGTCGACGCTGCGGACGGGCAGTGCGGTGGCGATCGAGGGCAGGCATCAAAGGCTCCTGTTTCGGATGTTAACCACATGCACCAGCTGACGGATCAGAGGCTGGGCGTCGATGCTCACGTTTTGCTGCGTTTGCAGCGTGGCGCGCATGCGGACTGCCACCACCTGAAGCGGCGCTGCGTTGGACCAGTCGAGGATGGCCGTGGCGTCAATCCAGTCGGTGCCCAGATTGCCCGAACCTGAATCGCGCATCAGGTATTTCAACTCCAGATCCCTCACGCCTTCTGCAATTTCTTCCGCTGGTCCTGTGTCAGGCAGGCGGTACAAGGATCGGCCGCCGCGAGGGTTGTTGCCGATGTACCAGAACGACGCTGAGAGCCGGGTGACGAAGCCACCGCTCTGGAATGTCTTGGCTGTTCCGCCTGAGCTGCTGCAATCTGCGGGAAAGCCCAGCCCTTTGGTGCAGTTGCCAGGTGACGAGGTACCGGTGTTGTGCACGATGGTGCTGTTGGTACCCGGGCTTGAATTGGTGATTTGCGTGATGGCGGCGGAACCTGCGTCGCAGACCATGACAATTTCATCAATGGCCAAGCCGTGGTTGATGGAGGACAAATCGATCGAGGCGGCCGTGGGATTGTGGTTGGTGATGATCACGCCGTTGTCCAGCCCGCCACTGAGAATGGTCACGGCATCGGTGCCTGCCACCCGTTCGCCAACGCCTGGGCCTGTGGCCACGATGCCGGTGGCGTCCTGGCCACCGTCAAACCCTCGCACCGATCCGGCGTCCCAGTTGTAGGCCCAGCCCAATGCAGGGTTGATCAGAACATTGGCGACCAATGTAGCGCCACACAGATTGCCGCCGGCCTGACGAATCTCGCGCGCCGTCAGTTCAAACGAAATCCGGGCGTTTTCCTGCAAGCGTGCCAGATTCTCATTGGTCCGAAAAGCCTGCTGGTTGGTGACAAATATGTTGATCACGCCACCGATCAGCACCAGCCCCAGAACCAGGGCCACCATCAGTTCGATCAGGCTGAAGCCGCCCTGGCGGCGGCGTGTCGAAGTGCGGGGGAGAATCACAAGCGGCTCCTGGTTTCAAGACGTTGCTCGCCAGAGCCACCCGCTCGGGAATCGTCCCAAGTGATCTGAATAGTGCATTCGCCATTCACTTCGCAGTGAATTGCACCGCAGGTTGAATCCGCATTGCCCAGGGCGAACTTGAGACTTTCCAGCCAGTCCTTCCGCGTGGTGTCTCGCAGGTTGGGCTGGTTGAACACGTTGGCACTGCACGCCGGCTCGATCACACCTCCGGCTACAACCCCTGTGTTGTAGTTCTGGAGCACCGCGTTGTTGCGATCCGCGCGCATGGCATCAAGCATGTAATAGCTCAACATGACCGCCTGGGTGCGGCCATAACTGCTCTGGTTGGTCTTCAGCGCATTGGCCTGCAGACCCGCCATGCCGAGCAAGCCGAGTGCCAAGATCAGCACCGCCACCAGTACCTCGATCAAGCCCACACCTCGCTGGAATGAAGGAGCTCTCTTTACCTTGAAATGCATGGAATTTTTCATGATTCGTGTTCAAAGCGGGCATGTGGCGCTGACGCTGGTAGGTACCGATGTGGCGATACGACCGGCCGACGTCACGGTGATGTCGCGCGCTCGGCGAGAGTCCTCCATCACAGAGGCCGAGTTGCAGACGCGGATCCGACCCGCCTGAGCGGCTCCTGACATCAGGCGTGCGGTTCCATCGGCCGCGAAGGATATGTAGCTGGCCACGTTGGTATCGCCCACCAAGGTCAATGAGCCCTGTATTGCTTCATAACGTGAAACGATGGTTTCGCCTGTATTAACCTCAGCGGCAGCGCCTGATCGGGTGGTGTCCACAAATACGATCCAGCCCTGCTGCCAACCCCCCGCGGTCGTGCAGGTGTTCAGGTCAGCGCTTTTGCAAACGGTCACGCGGTTGCCGCGTCGAATGGCTTCGCTCCGAGCGAGCGTCATGGCACCTACAAAGTCGTTGTTTGCCGTGGTCAATCGGCTGCTGGCAATGAAGGATTGAAAGCTCGGGACCCCTACAGCCAGCAGAATCGCAAGAATCGCGATCGCGACCATCAGTTCGATCAAAGTGAAACCATGCTGAACGGCACGGATCAATTGGCGGTGGGTAAAGAAATGTTTCACGCTTGAATTTTGCCCGGCACCTTGTTGAGCGCTCCGCTGAAGCGCCGAAGTGCCTGCTTGGCGGGATAGGCGGTCGCGTTTTCGTAGGTGCTTTTTCCCGATCAGTGAATACGCCTGACGCAGTATTTTTTCTGCATCTGGGCGATAAGTTACATAGCGCTAATATTTCGAGAGATTGGCGAAGAAATTGAATTCTTAAGAATTCAAAAGTGGGGCTTTCTAGGTCTAACGTCAATGGGCGTGACATTGCTCACGGCCAAATCCCTGCCCTGTGGTCGTGGACTACCGCTGAACCTCATCCACCAACGCCCGGAATTCGTCGATGTCCTCAAAGCTGCGGTAGACGCTGGCAAAGCGCACGTAGGCCACCTTGTCAAGCTTCTTCAGCTCGCGCATCACCATCTCGCCCAGGCGCGTGGCGGGCACTTCGCGGGCGCCCAGGTTGAGCAGCTTTTCTTCGATGCGCTCGATGGCTGCGTCCACCTGTTCGGTGCTCACGGGGCGTTTGCGCAGCGCCAAGGCGAACGAGGCGCGGAGTTTGCCCGGGACGTAGTCCATCCGGCGGCCGTCTTTTTTCACCACCGCCGGAAAGCTCACTTCCGGCCGTTCATAGGTGGTGAACCGCTTTTCGCAATGCCCGCACTGGCGCCTGCGGCGGATGAAATCCGCGTCTTCCGAGACGCGGGTTTCCACGACCTGGGTTTCCAGATGACCGCAAAAGGGGCATTTCATCGTGTGATGCCGCCCGTTGGCGTTACTTGTAGACCGGGAAGCGTGCGGTCAAGGCATTGACCTTGGCGCGGACCGCTTCGATGTTGGCTGCATCACGCGGGTTGTCCAGCACGTCGGCGATCAGGTGGGCGGTGGCGCGGGCTTCTTCGTCCTTGAAGCCGCGGGTGGTCATGGCCGGGGTGCCGATGCGCACGCCGCTGGTGACCATGGGCTTTTCCGGGTCGTTCGGGATCGCGTTCTTGTTGATGGTCATGTGCGCACTGCCCAGTACCGCTTCGGCTTCCTTGCCGGTGATGCCCTTGGCGCGCAGGTCGACCAGCATCACATGGCTTTCGGTCCGGCCGCTGACGATGCGCAGGCCGCGCGACGTGAGTGTTTCGGCGACGATGCGCGCATTTGTCAGCACTTGTTGCTGGTATGTCTTGAATTCAGGCGCCAGCGCTTCTTTGAATGCCACCGCCTTGGCGGCGATCACGTGCATCAGCGGACCACCCTGCAAACCGGGGAAGATGGCGCTGTTGATGGCTTTTTCGTGCTGGGCCTTCATCAGGATGATGCCGCCGCGCGGGCCGCGCAGGCTCTTGTGCGTGGTGGAGGTGACCACGTCGGCGTGGGGAACCGGATTGGGGTATATGCCTGCAGCGATCAGACCGGCGTAGTGGGCCATGTCGACCATGAAAATGGCGCCGACATCCTTGGCCACCTTGGCGAAGCGCTCGAAGTCGATGCGCAGGCTGTAGGCCGACGCACCGGCAATGATGAGTTTGGGTTTGGTTTCGTGTGCCTTGCGCTCCATGGCGTCGTAGTCGATCTCTTCCTTGTCGTTGAGACCGTAGGACACCACGTTGAACCACTTGCCGCTCATGTTGAGCGCCATGCCGTGGGTGAGGTGACCGCCTTCGGCCAGGCTCATGCCCATGATGGTGTCGCCGGGCTTGAGGAAGGCCAGGAACACGGCTTCGTTGGCCGAGGCGCCGCAGTGGGGCTGCACGTTGGCGGCGTCCGCGCCAAAAATCTGCTTCACGCGGTCGATGGCCAGTTGCTCGGCGATGTCGACGAACTCGCAGCCGCCGTAGTAGCGTTTGCCGGGGTAGCCTTCGGCGTACTTGTTGGTGAGCTGGGTGCCTTGGGCAGCCATCACTGCGGGCGAGGCGTAGTTCTCGCTGGCGATCAACTCGATGTGGTGTTCCTGCCGCGTGTTTTCAGCCTGGATGGCGGCGTACAGCTCGGGGTCGGTTTGCTCGATGAGAATGTTGCGGTCGAACATGGCAGTCCTTCTAGAGGTGAATCCTTGCGCATTGACAAGGGCTGCCCAGGCGAACGGCTGAACACCCGCGCTGCGTCAGCGGGGCGGCACGCTTCCCAGTGGTTGTCCCGGCCGCGGATCCAGGGTTGGAATGATCGGGCAGGGGGGCCACGTCAGCGCCAGACCTCTGGAACTCATTCCGGAGGTTGCGCGCCTATCGCCAGTTGCGTACTCAGCGAGTTTAGCCGAGTGCCATGGCCTTGGCTGACCGTTCCCGCAAAGGCCGGCGCATCGGCTGCGCCGGCCACAACTCGCTCAGGACTGCGCCATGGGAGCGGGTGCCGGGGTGGCTGCCGGGGCGGCAGGGCCCGCTTCGATTTCGGTGCCAGGTGCCACCACAGGCGCCGGCGCAGCCGGTGCGACGACCTTGACCGTGCGCGCAGGCGGCACATAGCGCTGCAAAGGCTTGCCCAGCGCCACGCTCTGGATGCGCATGTGCTCGGACATCACCTTGTCGATGTACCAGCCACCGTCGGTGGTGACGGCACCCACATACAGACGCAAGCCGCCTTCCACCGAGCCAGCGCGCTTGATGCAGTCTTGCAGCACACGCACACCCACGCGCAGGTTGGACACCGGGTCAAAGGCAGCCAGCTGACCGCCGAAATCTTCGTACTTGTCGGTGTGCACGCGCGTGAGCACCTGCATCAGGCCCTGGGCGCCCACGGGGCTCTGGGCGAATGGATTGAAGCGCGATTCAATGGCCATCACCGCCAGGATCAACGTGGGATCGAGCTTGGCTTTCTCGCCGATCTCGAACGCTTCTGCCACCAGGGCGCCGAGCGGCTCGGGCGCCACGCGGTACTTGCGGCTGAGCCAGAACGTCACGTTGGCCTGCTGTTTGGGCAGGTCGCCTGGGTCGGCGGCGGTGACGCGGTCGATGGCGGTGGGCTCCACCGCGATCAAGGGTTCGTCCATGGTCGCTTCCTGGCGCTGCAGCAACCAGCCCAGCAATTGCTGCTCGGCGCTCTGGCGCAGGTCACCTCGCGCGCTCAGCACGATCAGGCCCACAGCGAACAGGGTGCCCAACAGGGCCACGCTGTTGTGTGTGATGTCGAGGAACCCACGGTAGGTGTCAGCCAGCGTGGTCTTGATGGATGCCACGACACCTGAGGTGTTCTTGTGTGGCGCAGTGAAGGTGGTCATGGTGTCGCTCCGTTCATGGCTTCGGCCGTTTGAGGCGGCTGGCCCAGTGTGGTCGCTGTCGAAGGCCTTGCAAATGGGTTTGGCGATCGACCTGGCCGGTGCTGGCTGCGGTCGGGGTTAACCCTTTGAAGGGTCAAAGTGGGCGGATGGTATGGGCTTATAAATACCCAGTCAATGTTTAGAACGCTGTTTAAAGATACTTTTGGTTATAAACATTCGGTTTCAACTGACCGCTCAAGCGCTTCGCTAGCGTGAAACCCAGCGCCTGCAAGGCTTGCGGCTGGGTTGCTTGTCATTTGCCGCTTGTCGGCTCGCGCCCACCTTTCATGTCGCAAAACCCGTTTTCGAGGTCCCCGAATGGACTTGGGAAGCGCCATTGAAAAGCCTCATGGCCCGTTTCGCCGACCCGCCTTGTCGTCAGCGGACGGGGAGAGTACGCTTCGCCTGTCGGTCTTGAGGACCGGCATCAGCCGACCCAGCGGTGCAACCGCATGACGGCCCCCAACGGGAGCAATCTGTTGCTTCCAGGCTGGAGAGACATCAAACTCCCTCCGCCAAAAATGACGGCATGAGCATCAAGCCCGCCGTCGACCCCGGCAAACCTCGTTTGTCGGGGTTTCTTGTTTCTGGGGCTCTGCGACCCTGCCGGTGCCCGGGCGCAGGAGTTCGGAGACACTGGCGGCACGCCATTCACCCAGTCCTCACAACCATGAGCAACAACAGCCCCGTCTCCCCGATCAATCCGTGGATCAGACGCTTTCTCTGGACCGTGGGCGGCGTGCTGTTGCTCTGGTCGATTGCCTGGCTGGCGGTTCCGCTGCTCCTGAAATGGCAGCTCGAAAAGCAGGCCAGTCAGGCGTTGGGGCGCAGCGTGACGGTAGAAGAGGTCGACTTTCGGCCCTGGTCGCTGGCCTTGACCATCGAGGGCCTGCGTGTTGCCAGCGCCCAGGGCGACGCCGAGCAGTTGTCCGTGGCTCGGGTTCATGTGAACGCCGAACTGCAATCGATCTTGCGGCTGGCGCCGGTGATCGACGCCTTTCAGATCGAGCAGCCGCGCGTGGCATTGCGCCACCTGGGTGGTGGGCGCTACGACGTGGACGACATCGTGCAGCGGCTGCGCGTTGCGCCATCAGACAACGCCGGCGAGCCAGCGCGGTTTGCGCTGTTCAACGTCGAACTGCAGGGTGGCGAGTTCACGCTGGTGGACGACAGCGTGGGCGCCACCCACCGCCTGCGCGGCCTGACCGTGAGCATCCCGTTTCTCAGCAACCTGGATTCGCGCCGTGAGGTGGTGACCGAGCCGCGGCTGGCCTTCGAGCTCAACGGCAGCGCCTTCGATTCGCGCGCGGCAACCACGCCGTTCGCGGTGGACCGCGAAACCAATGCCAGCCTGCGCATTCCCGCGCTCGACCTGGCGCCTTACTTTCCTTATTGGCCGGCGGCGTGGCCCATCAAGCCCGAAGCCGGCATCCTCCAGCTCGACCTCAAGCTGGCCTTTGCGCAGCGCGAAGTGCCGCAGGTCTGGGTGTCGGGTGATTTGGCGATCTCCGGGCTGAAGTTGGTGGACGGGGTGGCGAACGTCTTGTCGTGGGAGCGCCTGGGTGTGACGCTGAACCGCGTCGAGCCGCTGGCGCGCCGGATCGATCTGGCGTCCATCGATTGGAAAGCGCCGAGCCTGAACGTGTCGCGCGACGCCCAGGGGCAGCTCAACTTGGCGCGTCTGGCCCAGCGGTTTCAACCCGTGGCGCAGCAAGTGCCCGCCAGGGCACAGCCGTCAACAGCGGTCGTTCCGTGGGAGATCCGGCTCGGACGGTTCGATCTGGACGGCGGCGTCGTTCAATGGCGCGATGACGCAGTCAAGCCCACCGCCGACATGGCGCTGTCCGCCTTGCGGGTGCAGAGCCGTGATTTGAGCTGGCCTGTGAAGGCTCCCATGCCGTTCGAGGTGTCGGCGCAACTCGACCAGACCCCCATCGGCATCAAAGGAACCGCCACCGATGTGGCTGCGCAGGCGGAGCTGTCTCTGGGTGACATTCCTCTGGAGCGATTTGCTTCTTATATAAGTGGTGCGCTCAAGCCTGCCTTGGAGGGCAAGCTCAACGCAGGCGGTCGGATCGAATGGCAGGCCGCGGAGGGCGACCGGCCCATGGCGCTGCAGGTGCTGGCGACCCGTCTGGAACTGAACGAACTCAAGCTCGGGCCGCCCCGACGACCGCTGGCGAGCCTGAAGCGTCTGCTGGTGGAAGACCTGCGCCTGGACATGGTGCAGCGCAGCGTCGACGTGGGCAGCCTTGTCATCACCCAGCCCCAGGCACGCGTGCAACGCGAAGCGAACGGCAGCTGGATGTTTGAGCCGTGGTTGGTGGCCGCACCCACCGAAGAATCGGGCGCGGATCCGGCCCCCTGGCGCGTGGGTCTTAACGCCTTGCAGCTCAGCAATGGGTCGATCGGCTTCTTGGACCGCGTGCCTGCCCAGCCCGTGGCGCTGGACATCACACAGCTGCAACTGGACCTCAAAGGCCTGCGGCCGCTGGATGCCGAACAAGGAGACATGGCTCTGTCGGTCAAAGCGCGGGTGGGCGCTGGCCGTGCCGGCGAGGTCGCGCCCGGCCAGCTGTCACTCACTGGAGCCTTGCGGCTGCCAGCACCTGGCGCATCGGGCGGTGCAGGCCTGCGGCTGGACGCCCGGGCCCAGATCGATCGCCTGCCGGCGCACGCGTTGGAGCCGTACTTTGCCGACCGCCTCAACCTGGAGTTGCTGCGTGCCGACGCGAGCTACCGAGGCCGGGTTCAGCTGGGCCTGCCGGGCGGCGCGCTGGCGCTGAAACTGCAGGGCGACGCCACGCTGGACGACCTGAGCGCCAACACCTTGTCGCCCGCCGAAGACCTGCTGGCCTGGAAATCGCTGCAGGTGCGTGGTCTGCAACTCAACTTGACCCCTGGGCAGGCCACCCAGGTGGCGGTGCGCGAGACCGTGCTCAGCGACTATTTCGCCCGGGTGATCATCGACGAGGGCGGCAAGATCAACCTGCAAGGCCTGGTGAAACAGCCCGGTGAGGCGCCCACTGGCGAACCCGCGCCGCCGCAAGCCGCAGCCACTGCCAGTGGCCCCGCGCCCGACATCCGCCTGGGCCCGATCAGCCTGGTCAATGGCCGTGTGCTGTTCTCGGACCGCTTCATCAAGCCCAACTACACCGCCAACCTGAGCGAACTCACCGGCAGCCTGGGCGCTTTCTCCAATGCCCAACCGGCGGGCGCCGCGCCCGGGTTGGCGGCCTTGTCTTTGCGCGGGCGCGCCGAAGGCACGGCCGCGCTCGAGATCGACGGTCAGCTCAACCCGCTGGCCCAGCCGCTGGCGCTCGACATCCAGGGCCGCGTGCGCAACCTGGAGCTGCCGCCGCTCTCGCCCTACACAGTGAAGTACGCCGGCTACGGCATCGAGCGCGGCAAGCTCAGCGTGGACGTGGCCTACAGGATCGACCCCGACGGCCAGCTCGTGGCCAGCAACCAGATCGTGCTCAACCAGCTCAGCTTTGGCGAGCGCGTGGCAGGCAGCGACGCGCCCAACCTGCCGGTGAAGCTGGCGGTGGCGCTGCTGGCCGATCGCAACGGCGTGATCGATATCAACCTGCCGGTGAGCGGCTCGATCAACGATCCGCAGTTCCGCCTGGCGCCCATCATCTTCAAGCTCATTTTCAACCTCATCGGCAAGGCCATCACCGCGCCGTTCTCGCTGATTGCGAGCGCTTTCGGCGGCGGTGCGGAGTCGCCCAGCCAGGTCGTGTTCGCGCCGGGCAGTGCGGTGCTGTCGCCCGACAACCAGCAGCGGCTGGAATCGGTGGCCAAGGTGCTGGCTGACCGGCCGGCGCTGCAGATCACGGTGGTGGGGCACAGCGACCTGGAGGCCGAGCGCAGCGGTTACCAGCGCAGCCGGCTTGACGAACGTGTGCTGGCCGAGAAGCGCCGCGCCCTGGCGCGCGATGGCAAAGCCATCCCCGACAAGATCGGGGTCTCGGCCGAGGAATACCCCGCGCTGCTCAAAGAGGTGTACCGCCGCGCCGACATTCCGAAGCCGCGCAACCTGATCGGCTTCGCCAAGGACATTCCGCTGGCCGAGATGGAAGCCCTGCTGCTGGCCTCGATACCGGTCACGCCCGACGCCTTGCGCGATCTGGCCGTGGCACGTGGCCAGGCCGTCAAGGATTTTCTGGCCAGCCGATCGCTGCCCGAAGACCGCATGTTTCTGGGCGCGCCGCAGCTGGGTCGCCAGGGCGAAGACTGGCGCCCGCAAGCCGAGCTGCGGCTGGCGCCGCGCTGATCGAGCCTCCTGCCAAGGCCCTGTCGGGGCTGAACGGTGGCGCGTGGACGAACAGCGGCGACAATACGCGTTTGCCGCGCCGCTCTGGCGTGGCCTCTGTCCTGATTGAACTGACGTTCCCATGTCGCTGTTTTCCCTGCGCAAGTCTTCTTCCCCTCAAGCCTCTCCAACTGCCGTGAACACGCCCACCCCTTCCAAGTCCGCCACCGCGGCCCATCCCCTGGACGCCGTGACCGGTGGTGCGTTCTCCGCGCCCACCTCGGGCGAGCGCGCCGCGCGCATCCGCGAGTGGCTGGCCACCGAGCCGGGCCTGGAGCAGATGAACGAGGTCTACAAGGAGCTGTCCAACCGCGACCGCGGCGCGGCCAAACCGCTGAAGGAAAAGCTCGACGAGCAAAAGCGCATGAAGACGCAGGAGCAGATGGCTGTGGAGTGGGCACAGAAGGCGCAGGCCTTGCTGGACCATTCGCGCCTGAACCTCGCCGACGCCCTGGCCTGGCAGCGTGACGCTGCACGCGCCGGCGCGCCGCTGTCGCGCGAGCCGCTGGCCACGCTGCGCCAGTCGCTGGCCGAGCGCGTCAAGTCGATCGAAGATCTACAGCACCGGGTGCAGGTGGAGCGCGAAGCCGCGGTGTTGATCGCGCAGCGCATTGAAGTGCTCTCCACCAAACCCTGGCGCGAAGCCCAGCACAGCGCGCAGACGCTGCAGGCCGATGTGGCCCAGTGGCAGGAGCAAGCCAGCGGTCTGGCTCAGGACCCGCAGTGGGCCAGTGTGGACGTGAAGTTCCCGCCCATGCTCGACGCTTCGCGCAAGCAGTTGCAACTGGTGTGGGACGCGTTCGAAGGCGCATTGGCCCAGGCCGTGGCCGCCGACGCCGATGCACAAGCCCCGCTGCCGGCTGTGCCCGTGTGGGCCGACGAGCTGCGCGTGGCGCGCGGCGGTGAGGCCGCTCCCGTGGCCGAGAAGCCCGCGGTGGACACGCAAGCGCAACAGGAACGCCGCGCCCGCGTGACGACCGATCTCGGCAACGCGCTCGACGTGCTGGAACGCGAGCTTGCCGAAGGCCATGGCAAGGCCACGCCCAAGGCCGCGGCCGATGTGCGCGCGATCCTCAAGTCCAACGGCCGTTTTGTGAGCGCCGCGCTCGACGCACGCGCTCACGCGGCCCTGAGCCAGGCCGGTGAACTCGAAGGCTGGCAACGCTGGCGCGCCGACCAGTTGCGCGAAGAACTCGTGGCCAAGGCCGAAGCCTTGTTGCAAGCGCCCGAAGGCCAGCGCCTGGGTGGCCGCAAGATGCAGGAGACGCTGCGCGGCCTGCGCGACCAATGGAAGGCCACCGACCAGGGCGGCCAGCCCAACCACGCGCTGTGGAAGCGCTTTGACGAAGCCTGCACCGAGGCCCACAAGCTCGTGGAAGCCTGGTTGGTGCAGGTGCGCCAACAGGCCGACGCGCACAAGGCACAACGCCTGGCGATCATTGCGGAGTTGAAAGCCTGGACCGAAGCACACGCCGGCAACACCGACTGGAAAGCCCAGGTGCGCGCGCTGCACACCTTCTCGGAGCGCTGGCGCGAAGCCGGGCACATGAGCGAGAAGGCGTTTGCCGAAATGCAGCCACAGTGGAAAGACGCCATGCACGCGGCTCACGCCGGACTGGAAACGGCCCAGGCCGAGAGCACGGCACGCCGCAAGGCCTTGATCGAAGAGGCCACCGCGCTGGGTGCCGCACCCATGCTGCGCATCGACGCGGTGAAGGCGCTGCAACAGCGCTGGCAGGCCGAAGCCCACGCGGTGCCGCTGGAGCGCAAGCATGAACAGAAGTTGTGGGAGGCGTTCCGCCAGCCCATCGACGAAGCGTTCAACCGCAAGACCACCGAGCGGGAGAAGGCTGCAACATCGCTCAACGCGCACGACCAGCGCGTGCTCGACGCGTCGCGCGCGCTGGAGCAGGCGAGCGCCAGCGGCGATGCGCAACGCATCCGTGCGGCCATGCAGGAGCTGGAGTCGGCACTGGCCGGTCGACCTGCTGCTGTGGAGCCTGTGCCCGCGCCTGTCGTGGTTGCAGAAAAGTCGGCGCCGAGTGAGCCAGCTGAAACGTCGTCCGAGACGGTGACCGAAACAGCCGAAGACGCTGGCGCAGCCAATGAAGCCGATGAAGCTGTCGTGGCCGCCCCGGCCGAACCGGTGGTGCCTGCCAAGCCCGCCGCACCGCCCAAGAAGCTCGTGGCCATGCGCGGCGACGACCGTCCCGGCATGAAAAAGGCGGAGCCGGCCGGCCGCGACGCGCGCGGTGCCCGCCCCGACGGACGCCGAGACGGTGGTGGCGCAGGCCGCCCCGACTCGCGTGGTCCGCGCGACGCGCGTGGCCCCGGAGCGGCAGCGCCGTGGCGCGACGAACGCGAACAGCGCGGCCCGCGTCTGGGTGACGCCGCGTTCCGCGCCCAGCGCCAGGCCATCGAAGCGGCCGAAGCCAGCCTGCGCAAGCTCGCCGCGCAAGCCCACGGCGAGGTGCTCACGCAGCTCATGACCGCGTGGGAAAAGCGCGACGCCGAGCAGATGCCCACGGCGCAAGCCCTGGGTTCGCGCGTGAGCGCGGGCAGCCGCAGCGCGTGGTCGGCGGCCTTGTCCAGACCGGCCGCAGCTTTGCCGGGTGAGACCTTGCTGCGGCTGGAGATGGCCGCCGAAGTGCCCACGCCGGCCGAGCACCTGAGCGAGCGCCGCATGCTGCAACTGCAGTTGCTCACGCGTCGCCACGCAGCGGCACCGAGCGAGACCTGGGCGGACGATGTGGCGGGTGTGCTGGCGTCGGCGTTTGATGCCTCGGCTGCGCGCCGGCTTCAGACCGTGTTGAAGGTTTTGCTGAAACGCTGAGCCCGTTCCACCTCGTATCCAAAGCCCGCGCAGACGCCGTCTGTGCGGGCTTTTTAACGGGCGGGTGTTGCGGGTCGGAAGAACCCGTCGTACAGCGGCACCAACGCTGGAAACTCTTGCGCGAAGCGCTCCCGGTTCACGAAGTAGGCCTCGCAGGTCACGGCGAAAAACTCGGCGGGGTCCCTGGCCGCGTAGTCGTCCAGCCAGGGGCGCTCAGCGCCGAATCGCTCGGCCATGGCCACCGCTTCGCGGAACGCATCGAACGCGTGCTGCATCGTCTCGCGCCACAACTTGCGCGCTTGCGCTGCGCTGCGCGTGCCCAGAAATCCTTTGGGCAAGGGGGGTGCGCCGTCTGGGTGCTCGCCCAGTGAGATGCCGCGCATGTCCATCTTGTGCACGAACTCGTGGATCACGACGTTGCTGCCGCTCACGGCCGCGGCACTCGCGTGGGCGACTTCTTCCCAGCTCAGCATCAGCGGGCCGCGGTCCATGGCTTCTCCGGCCAGCACCTCGTCGTAGTGGTGCACCACGCCCGCGCCGTCGGTGGTCTTGCGACGCGCCACCACGGCACCGGGTTGCACCACGATGCCGACGAAATCACCGTACCAGTCGAGCAGCTTGAGCGGGTCGCGCACGGGCTCGCCCGAGGTGCCGTGCATGTGCAGCAAAGGCAGACAGGCCTGCGCTGCAATCGCCAGGGCCATGGCGTCGGTGAACTCAAGCCCGTTGGCACCGTGGAACTCTTTCTCGGCCAGGAAGTGGGTGCACAGCTGGCGCAGGCGGCCATGCTCGGTGCTGTTCAGCGCCGACAGGAAAGGGTGGGCTGCCAACGTGGATTGCCACAGCGCGTCGGGCACCGGCGTGGGCTGGCGCAACGAGCGCGGCAGCAGGCGTTGGAGCAGATCGATCATGACAGCGGCAAGGGGATGCGGCGCAGGCCTTGTGCATCGAGCCGCAGCACCTCCGCACGCGGCGGTTCGGCGGCAGCATCCCAGTCGCTGAGCACCACGCGTTGCAGATCGTCACCCAGCGCATGAACGCCCGGGCGGTGGGTGTGGCCGTGGATGAGGGTGTGGGCGCCTGCGGTGCGCAGCGCGTCGCGCGCCGCTTCTGCGTCCACGTCGGCCCACAGGCTGGGGTCGCTGGCGGTGCTGCGTTTGCGCGCTTCGCTTTGTTCGCGCAGACCGCGGGCGATGCCGGTCCGCTCGCTCAAAGGCCGCGCCAGAAAATCGTGCTGCCACGCTGGCTGGCGAACCTGCTGGCGAAAACGCATGTAGTCGGTGTCCGCCAGGCACAGCGCATCGCCGTGGCTGAGCAGCCAGTGCTGGCCAAGGAAGTCGAATGTGGTCGGGTCACTCAGACCTTGCATGCCACAGGCCTTGAGGCCTTCGGTGCCCAGCAGAAAGTCGCGGTTGCCGGCCATGAAGTAGACCGGCGTGTGGCCGCTGAAATGCTTGAGGGCTTCGGCGCACGCCCGCCAGAAGGTCTGGTCGGTGGAGGCGCTGGATTCGAGGACGTCGTCACCCACCCAGACTTCGAACAAATCGCCCAGGATGAAGAGCGCGTCGGCCCGTTCAGACGTGGGGCGGTGCAGAAATGCGCGCCAGACATCGAAGGTCAGTGGCTCGCCGGGTTGCAGGTGCAGGTCTGAAATGAATTCGACCGCCTGCCAGTGCGCGGGTGCGCGCAGCTGGTCGAGGCGGTCGGGGGAGGGGGCGGACATCAAAGCAGGACTGCCAGGGGCCGAGCCCCCGGGATCACAGCGCGACGGCTTTTTCGATCACGACGTCGTCCTTCGGGACGTCGTCGTGGAAGCCCTTGCGGCCCGTGGGCAGGCCTTCGATCTTCTTGACGATCTCGGCGCCCGAGACCACCTTGCCGAACACGGCGTAGCCCCAGCCTTGCGCGCTGGGCGCGGTGTGGTTGAGGAAGCCGTTGTTGGCCACGTTGATGAAGAACTGCGCCGTGGCCGAGTGCGGGTCGCTGGTGCGCGCCATGGCCAGGGTGTAGGTGTCGTTCTTCAGGCCGTTGTTGGCTTCGTTGTTGATGGGGGCGTCGGTGGGCTTCTGGGTCATGCCGGGCTCAAAGCCGCCGCCCTGCACCATGAAACCGGGGATCACGCGGTGGAACACCGTGTTGTTGTAGTGGCCCTTGTTCACGTAGGACAGGAAGTTGGCGGCGGACAGCGGCGCTTTTTCGGCGTCGAGTTCGATGGTGATGACACCGTGACCGGTGATGTGCAGTTCGACTTGGGGGTTGGCCATGGTCATTTCTCCAGGGTGGCTTTGAGGATGGTGATGGGGGTTTTGGGCACATCGGTGGGAAACGGACCGCCGGCGCCGGTCGGCGTTTCCTTGATCTTGTTGACCACGTCCATGCCCGAGACCACTTTGCCGAACACGGTGTAACCGTAGAGCTGCGCAGCGTTGACGAGGTTGGCGCGCGGTACGTTTTCGTAGACCTGGCCGTTGTACTCGAAACGGGGCACCGGGTCGCCCGGCGGAATGATGGTCGGGTCCAGGAACGCGTTGTCCTTGACGTTGATGAAGAACTGCGACGAAGCGGATTGCGGGTCGTTGGTGCGCGCCATGGCCACGGTGCCCACGGTGTTGCGCGGGCCGCCGCGCTGCAGGGCCGCCTGGCCTTCGTGGGCCACGGGTGCGCGGGTGGGCTTTTGTTGGTAGCTGGTGTCGAAGCCCCCGCCCTGCACCATGAAGTTGCTGATCACGCGGTGGAACACGGTGCCGTCGTAGTGCTTGTCTTTCACATACTGCAGGAAGTTCTCGACTGTCTTGGGCGCCTTGTCGGGGTAGAGCTCCAGCACGATGTCACCCATGGAGGTGGTCAGCTTCACGCGGGGTGGTGCGGTCTGCGCCGAGGCGGGCAACCAGGCCAGTGACGCAGCCACCGTGAGCGCGGCGAGCACGCCACGGCGCAGAGGAATGGAGGGGCGTGTGGTCATCCGATGTTTCCTTCGAAGAAGATGGTCCAGCGATCGTTTTCGCGGATCCAGTACTGGCGTTTGGTCACACCGCGGTTCTGGCCGGCGGCGACTTCGCCGAAGGTGACGACGCGTGTGTCGTCGGTGTCGTTCCAGCGCAGGACCGACAGGTCCTTGATCGCCAGTTGGCGCGGGCCGGTGCTGCGCAATTCGTTCTCCACGCGGGGCCACCATTGAGCTAGATCGCGACCCTGGTTGGAGAAGCGACTGGAGTAAAACCCTTTGAGCTCGGCCAGATTGCCTTCGCTGCGGCTGCGGCGCCAGGCTTCGAGCACGCCCTCGAACTGCGCCAGGTCCTGGCTGAGTGCGTCGGGCTGCACCCACTGCAGCTCGGGCGCGATCACCACGGGCGTGGTGCGGATCTGAACCGTGCGCAGCAGGCGCTCCAGGTCGGGGTTGGACAGCACCACACAACCGTCGGAGGCCTGCGGCGCGCGCACGAACTGGTCGCTGGGTGTGCCGTGCAGCCAGATGCCGCTGCCGGTCTTGCCACGTTGCACGTCCAGCGGGTTCGGGTAGTTGATGGGCAGGGCGCCCACGCCGTACAGATCGGGCAGGTCGGCCGGATTGAGGGTGCTGGTGATGTAGTACACGCCCAGTGGTGTGCGCTTGTCGCCCTCGACCGCTTTTTCGATGCCCGACAGGCCCACCGACATGTAGAAGTCACCCACCAGCTTCAGATTGGGTTGGCGGTTGTCGCCTGGACTGGAGCGCGCAGGGTTGAGGTTTTCGAACAGGTACAGGCGCGAGCGCGACGCATCGATGGCAATCGCATGGCGGCTTTGCGGTGCCAGCGTGAGGAACTGGGTGGGGATGCTGCCTGCGGGCGGACGCTCGGTGAGCGCCAGCAGGCGCCGGCGCGATTCTTCACGCAGCGTGGACAGCTGCTGGCTCGCGGCCAGGGCCTTGGTGTCGGGCACATCACCGAGCTGGCGCACAGGGCGAGCCTGCAGGCTCAGCAGATCGCCGTGCACCAGGTGGGCGAGCTGGAAGTTGGGATGGTCCTTGACCAGTTGATCGGCCAGGACAAGCGCGTCGCGGTGCCGGCCCTGGCTGATGAGCTGGTAGATCCCGATCAGGCGTGCTTCGGCCTGGCCAAGCATGGGCTTGACCTCGTCCAAACGGGCAGGTGTGAGGCTGTTGGTCTGCAGGCCCGAGGGGCTGGCCGGCAACTGGCTGCGCGCGGTGTCTTGAACGCGTGCCATGGCCTGGTTGAGCAGCGAAGGCTCGGCTGTGTCGATGGAGTCGCTTGCACCGCTCAGGCCACGGTCTTGCCGGGCGCTGTTGACCCACACGGCCAGAAGTGCGGCAACCACCACGGCGCCCAGAACCCAGGTCGTGCGCCGGCTCATGCCCTGTCCCTGCTGGCCCGCAGCCACGCCGGCATGTCCCCGCTGACCCATCCGCCGACCCGCCATCAAGAGCCCGTGGATTCGCGCACGATCAACCAGCGGTTGCCGCTCTTGACCATGTCGAGCGTCTTGCGGCTGGTGACGTTGAGGGTGTCGGAGGTGTAGTCCTGGCGGAAACGGGCCGTGGCCTTGTCGCCTTCCACCGTGACTTCCAGATTGCTCACGTCCACCCCGATGCGCGTGCGCGGTTCGATGCGGGCGCGGCGGTCCGACTCCCAGGCCTTGCGGGCCTGGCCGCCGGGCGGTGCGAAGTTGCTGGCGTACGCGCCGAGGTAGCCGTTCATGTCCCTGGACGACCAGGCACCAGCCCAGGTGCGCACAGCGGCCTCCACTTCACGCTGGGCATCAGCCGCCACCGCGGGCGTGGCGGGAGCGGGAGCAGGGGCCGCAGCCGGCGCAGCGGGTTTGGTGACAGCGGCCACCGGGGCGGCAGGTGCCGCAGGCGCAGAGACGGCCGGCTTGGCGGCGGCTGGCGCCGGAGCGGGCGCGGCGGCCACCGAGGCGGCACCCGCGCGCGTGTCGGCGGCAAACAGGTTGCGGATCAGGCTGAGCTTGGGCGCCACAGCGGGGTTGGTGCCATCCAGCTGCAGGGCCTTGCTATAGGCCTGGCTGGCGAGCTTGGCGTACACGTCGCCGAGGTTCTCATGGGCCGTTGCGTAGCTCGGGTTGGTGCGGATCGCCATTTCGAGTGCGGCGCGTGCCTTGTCGAACTGGCTCTGGCCGGCGTAGAGCACGGCGAGGTTGTTGTAGGGCTCGGGCAGCTCGGGGTAGTCTTCGGTGAGCTTGCTGAAGGTGGCAATCGCGTCCTGCGTCTTGCCGCTTTCGGTGAGGATCACGCCCTTGAGAAAACGCATCTGCGGATCGCGCGCCTTGCCCACCAGGTACTGGTCGGCCTTGGCCAGGGCTTCGGCGAGCTGGCCGCTGCGCAACAGGCGGTTGACTTCGGCGTAGTCCTCGGTCTGTGCCAGCGCCATCGATGTGCCCAGGCCCACGGCGACGGCGACCGCCAGACAGCGCAGGCGCGAAGCCATGCCGGAGCGGACCACAGGGGAGGCGGCACCACGCAGGGTGGTTGAAAGATTCACAGGGTGGGACATGGGACCTCGGAGAGCGAACCTGGGCCACCGAAAGACGGTTGCATCCAGCGACACGTTGATCGAAGGCCCGGCGCTGCATGGCACGCTGCACCGGGCTGGATATACTGGCGCATTGTATCTGAGGGGTCTGTTTCTCATGGCCGATCCAGACCACCAGCAGCACCCCGCGTGGCCTGTGTGACACAGGCCGGCCGCACCAGCTGCCGCGTCAGGTTTTCCACCCCGTTTCGCCGCGCTGATCCCGTGCCCGCATTCCCGACATGACCCTGAAAATCCACAACACGCTCACGCGCCGCCTGGAAGAGTTCCAGCCGATCGAACCCGGTCATGTGCGCATGTACGTCTGCGGGATGACGATCTACGACCTTTGCCACATCGGCCACGCCCGCATGATGATGGCGTTTGACGTGATCCAGCGCTGGCTCAAGGTGAGTGGCTACCGCGTCACCTACGTGCGCAACATCACCGACATCGACGACAAGATCATCAAGCGCGCGGTCGAGCGCGGCATCACGCTGCGCACACTCACCGACGAAATGACCGCCGCCATGCACCAGGACATCGCCGTGCTCGGCATCGAGCCGCCGACCCTGGAGCCGCGTGCCACAGAGTACGTGCCGCAAATGCTCTCGCTGATCGACACGCTGCAGAAAAAGGGTCTGGCCTACCAGGCCGACAACGGCGACGTGAACTACGCGGTGCGCAAGTTCGAGGGCTACGGCAAGCTCTCGGGCAAGTCGCTCGACGACCTGCGCGCCGGCGAGCGCGTGGCGGTGGCCAGCGACAAGAACGACCCGCTGGACTTCGTGCTGTGGAAATCGGCCAAGCCCGACGAACCTGCCGAGGCGCAGTGGGCCAGCGCCTACGGCGCGGGTCGGCCGGGCTGGCACATCGAGTGCTCGGCCATGAGCTGCGCCACGCTGGGCGAAACCTTCGACATCCACGGTGGCGGCGCCGACCTGCAGTTTCCCCACCATGAAAACGAGATCGCCCAGAGCGAAGGCGCCACCGGCCAACCGCTGGCGCGCTTCTGGGTGCACAACGGTTTTGTGCGTGTGGACAACGAAAAGATGTCCAAGAGCCTGGGCAACTTTTTCACCATCCGCGAGGTGCTGGCCAAGTACGACCCGGAGACGGTGCGCTTCTTCATCCTGCGCGCGCATTACCGCAGCGCACTGAACTACAGCGACGTGCACCTGGACGACGCACGCGGTGCGCTCAAACGCCTCTACACCGCGCTGTCGTTGGTGCCGGCCGCGCCCATGGGCGCTATTGACTGGGACCAGCCGCACGCGCAACGCTTTCGCGCCGCGATGGACGAGGACTTCGGCACACCCGAAGCGGTGGCGGTCTTGTTCGAGTTGGCTGGTGAAGTCAACCGGAGCAAAGACCCCGCTGTCGCTGGTTTGCTCAAGGCGCTGGGGGCCACGCTCGGTCTGCTGCAGGCCGATCCGGCGACTTACCTGCAAAGCGGGGCAGGGGCGTCTGCGGGGAGTTTGGACGAGGCGACCATTGCCGAGCACATCGCAGCCCGCGTGGCCGCCAAACAAGCCAGGGACTTCGCCGAAGCCGACCGCATCCGCAAGGCCTTGCTGGAGCAGGGCATCGCACTCAAGGACAGCCCCACCGGCACCACCTGGGAACGCGTCTGATGGCCACCTCCGTGTTGCCCGATGTGGGCCCTGACGCGCCCGACTACTGGCAGGAAGCTTGCCGCCACCTGATGAAGCGCGACCGCGTGATGAAGAAGCTGATTCCGCAGCACGGGGGCGTGAGCTTGCAGTCAAGAGGCGACGCTTTTGTCACGCTCGCGCGCAGCATCGTGGGGCAGCAGATTTCGGTGAAGGCCGCGCAGTCGGTCTGGGACCGCTTTGCCGTGTTGCCAAAAAAAATGGTGCCTGCGCAGGTGCTCAAGCTCAAGGTCGACGACATGCGCGCGGCCGGTTTGTCGGCGCGCAAGGTGGAATATCTGGTGGATCTGGCCTTGCACTTTGCGAACAACCAGGTGCACGTGAAAGACTGGGCGGAGATGGACGACGAAGCCATCATCACCGAGCTGGTGGCCATCCGCGGCATTGGCCGCTGGACGGCCGAAATGTTCCTCATCTTCCACCTGATGCGGCCCAACGTACTACCGCTGGACGACATTGGTCTGCAGAACGGCATCAGCCGCTGCTACTTTTCGGGCGAGCCGGTGAGCCGCAGCGACATCCGCGAAGTGGCGAGCTCGTGGGCCCCTTTCAGCAGCGTGGCGACTTGGTATATTTGGCGCTCGCTCGACCCGGCCCCCGTTGCCTACTGATCCCGACACGTCGTTGAAGCACAAGCCCGAAGCATCGGGCCATGGCCCGCGGCACTGACGCATGTCAGGCGCGGCGCCCCGCACCACAAGACCACAGGAGTCCACCTTGGCCAAAAAGAACTTTCTCGATTTCGAGCAGCCCATTGCCGAACTCGAAACCAAGATCGAGGAACTGCGCTACGTGCAGACAGAATCCGCGGTCGACATCTCCGAAGAAATCGAACAGCTGGCTGGCAAGAGCCTGCAACTCACCAAAGACATCTACAGCAGCCTGACGCCGTGGCAGATCACCAAGATCGCGCGCCACGCCGACCGGCCCTACACCTTGGACTATGTGCGCGAAATCTTCACGCACTTCGTTGAGCTGCACGGTGACCGCCATTTCTCCGACGACCTGAGCATCGTGGGCGGTCTGGCCCGCTTCAACGGCCAGCCCTGCATGGTGTTGGGCCACCAGAAGGGCCGCGACACCAAAGAGCGGGGCCTGCGCAATTTCGGCATGACCAAGCCCGAGGGCTATCGCAAGGCCTTGCGCCTGATGAAGCTGGCCGAGAAATTCCGCCTGCCGGTCTTCACCTTTGTGGACACACCGGGCGCCTATCCCGGCATCGACGCCGAAGAGCGCGGACAGTCCGAAGCGATCGGTCGCAACATCTTCGAGATGGCGCAACTCGAAGTGCCCATCATCTCCACCATCATTGGCGAAGGGGGCTCCGGCGGCGCGCTGGCCATCTCCGTGGCCGACCAGGTGCTGATGCTGCAGTACTCGGTGTACTCGGTGATCAGCCCTGAAGGTTGCGCCTCCATCCTCTGGAAAACCAGCGACCGTGCGAGCGACGCGGCCGACGCGCTGGGCATCACCGCGCACCGCCTCAAGGCGCTGGGCTTGGTCGACAAGATCGTCAACGAGCCGGTGGGTGGCGCGCACCGCGACCACAAGCAGATGGCCGCTTTCCTCAAGCGTGCGTTGGGCGACGCGTGGCGCCAGGTGACCGATCTCAAGGTCAAGGAGCTGGTGGACCGCCGCTACGCGCGCCTCAACAGCTACGGCCGCTTCACCGACACCAAAGCCGACAGCAAGGCCGACGCCAAGAGCGACAAGCGCTGACGTGAACCGCAGCAACGCATCCGCCAACCCCTGCGAGCAGGCGTTGGCACGGTGGTGCGAACGCTGCGCAGCCCGGCCGCTGAAGGTGGCGGTGGCCTACAGCGCAGGTGCCGATTCCACCGCCTTGCTGCTGGCAGCGCGCCAGCGCTGGCCCGACCAGCTGGTGGCGCTCCATGTGCACCACGGCCTGCAAGCGGCAGCCGACGGGTTCGAGTCCCATGCCCGACGTTTCTGCGCGCTTCATGGCATTGAGCTGCGCATGGAGCATGTGCAGGCTGCGCATGAGCCCGGACAGAGCCCGGAAGACGCGGCCCGTCTGGCGCGCTACGCCGCGCTGGCCCGCCTGGCTGTGGATGCCGGAGCCGACTGCGTGCTGCTGGGCCAACACGCCGACGACCAGGCGGAAACCTTGTTGCTGGCGCTGAGCCGGGGAGCGGGCCTGCCGGGCCTGGCGTCCATGCCCGAGCGGTTCGAGCGCGCGGGCATGTGCTTCGGACGGCCCTTGCTGGACGTGCCGGCCAGCGTGCTGCGCTCCTGGTTGCTGAGCGAGGGGCACGCGTTTGTAGACGATCCCAGCAACACCGACACCCGCTTCACCCGCAACCGCATCCGGGCCGTGCTCATGCCCGCGTGGGAAGCCTGCTTTCCCGGCTTTCGGCCCATGCTCGCTCGCAGCGCCCGCCACGCCGCGCAGGCCCAGCGCCTGCTGGATGAACTGGCTGCCCTTGACCTGGCGCAGACCGGCGTGCCTCCGCAAATCGCTCGCTTGCAAGCGCTCTCGCGCGATCGCCAGACCAATGCCCTGCGCCACTGGTTGCGCAGCAGCGCCGGGGTGGCAGCAGCCACCGCACAGCTCGACGAGTTGCTCGACCAGATCGAGGCGTGCACGACTCGCGGTCACCGCATCCACTTGAAGGTGGGCACAGGGCATGTGGAGCGCGAAGGTGGGCGCCTGCGCTACACCCCCGCCCTATAATTGCGGGCTTTGCCCGGCGGCGCAGCCGGCGCGTTCAACCCAACCAATCCAACCCGATGGCCTTGATAGTTCACAAGTACGGCGGCACCTCCATGGGGTCGACCGAGCGCATCCGCAATGTGGCCAAACGCGTGGCCAAGTGGCA